>OGQN01000944.1_pt1 | contig 25128 bp, 14 predicted proteins | sample 1553231 | NCBI WGS metagenome assembly OGQN01 (sample SAMEA2579950, study PRJEB22360) | human gut metagenome | biome: human gut; feature: human-associated habitat; material: faeces | place: Denmark | collected 2008/2010 | reverse complement strand
AAATCTTTGAAGATGTGAAAACATTTATTGATCAAGGATTTATGATTTTGACCGGAGAAGATTGGGGACAAGAAGTTATTATTTGTGGATATGATACAGAAAAAAGACATATTTTGTGGAAGACTGAAAAAGAAAAACATGAGAACAAAGGTACTCTAATTGAATTGTTGGAAAAATACAATTTTTTTGCGGGAAATCGATTAGATCAGTATCTACGGCTTCGACCAGTAAAAAAACAGCAAAAACAAGGAGTTTTAAAGTTATTACATTTCAAATAGGGAGAAAATCAATGTGGAACCTTGAACGTTATAAAGAAAATATAGCTCTTTATTTGGAATCCGGCGAAACTATTTCTTACCAACAAATAGCACAAAGCCAAAAGGAAATTGGTAGTGTTTTGCGGGGACGAACGGTAGCGGTATTAGTATGCCGTAATACGTTAGGATGTATATTATGCTATCTTTCTTTAATGCGAAAAGATATTGTCCCGCTTTTGTTACCGGCCAATTTGGAAGAACAAGAAGTTTTGCGAATAACACAAGCTTACAGAGCAAAATATTTATGTTGCTGTAGGGGGTATTTAAGTCAAAACTGGAATCCTCTTATTGCGATAGAGGATTATAATATTTATGAGATTCCAAATTGGAAAAAAACAGAGATGTCAAAAGATCTGGCATTGCTTTTGACAACATCCGGAAGTACAGGAGACAGCCGATGTGTAAGATTGAGCAAAACAAATATAAAGAGCAATGCGGTATCAATTTGCCAATATCTGAAATTGACACAAAATGAACGTGCGATAACTTCATTACCTTTTCATTATACATATGGGTTATCTGTAATTCACAGCCATCTTTTATGTGGGGCATCGCTATTATTAACGGACAAAAATATATTACAAAAAGAATTTTGGCAGTTTGCTGAGAGCAAAGGTGCGACTTCATTTGCAGGAGTTCCCTTTAATTATGAGATGATGAATCGCTTCTGTTTGCTGGAAAAACTGCCAAAATCGATCAAAATATTGACACAAGCGGGAGGAAGGCTGGAACCAGAACTTCAAGAAAAGATAGCACAACTGGCGATACAACGGAAAATACTCTTTTATATTATGTATGGTCAAACAGAAGCCACAGCAAGGATTAGTTATCTTCCACCCTCTTTAGCCCTGGAAAAAGCAGGGTGTGTAGGAAAGACTATTCCGGGAGGAAAAATCTGGATATCAGAGGACGATGAAGTGTGTTATCAGGGGAATAATGTTTGTCTTGGTTATGCAAAGTCATATCGAGATTTGAAAAAAGAAGATGAAAATAATGGAGTTCTTTATACAGGAGATATTGGTTATCTAGAAGATGGATTATTGTACATTGAAGGACGAAAAAATCGTGAAGTCAAAATCAATGGAAGACGGATCCGTTTAGAACATTTGGAAGAAAATTGGAAAAAGTATTTTCGCAGCAATATGGTGTGTTCTTTTGATGATTCCAAATAGTATCTGTTAGTGGAAGGCAAAGTTTGTCGTGAATTGTTGGTTTTTTTGGGAAAATATGGTATACTGTAATAAGTGTTTTAAATACGTATAAAAGGAGGATTAACTCTATGAAACGTAAATTTTTAGCAGTAACCATGACATTTTTAACGGCAATGATGCTTTGCACGGGATGTGGGAGTCAGGAGACCAAACAGGAACAATCGACACAAACCCAGACCACAAACGACATCAAAGAGGAAACCGGATATAAAGAAAGTGAAGTTTCTTATCCGGAAGGTCAAGTATTTTGTATGGGAAAAGAGGCATCCGGAAAACCGGTTGCATTTCTGTTTGATGAAAAACATACTACGCAGGATAACGCAGCTTATAAGAAGTATGTATTTGAAAACGACAAATGGGAAGAATCTGACCTGTCAAAGACAAATGAGTTGTTGAAGAAGAACAAGATTAATATGTTGTATTCTTTGACTGAGATGGCAGATGGAAAAATTTTCGGAATCGCCAATAAAGATACCGGCATTTATTTGTATGCATTAACAGATAAATTTAAAGCATATCCGGACGCTTTTGGCAAGAAAGAAATAAAAAACTTTCAGGTGGTGGATGCAAGAAGAGTTCTTGTGATGGATGGAGATGGAAATGTCTCGTTGAATGATTTTAAAGGAAAAAGTATTCGTCAATTTGGTGAGAGCAATGCGTTTGCTGATGTGGTAAATGATATGGTATTTACAGTAGACGCTACAGGAAGTAAGATTACGGTTTATGATCTTTTAACTGGTGAGAAAGAAGATGAATATGAAACTCAGATCACACAGCAGGGAATCTGTTTTGCGGTAAATCAGGATGACGAGATTTATGCGGCAACGGAAAAGGGAATATACTTGCTGGAAAATGGAAAGATGACAGAAGTTGTTCCGGAAAAAGTGATGTCTACAAGTACACTAAGCAGTGAAGCGTGGCTGAATAGTTTGTTTGTACAGGGAGATAAGTTTTATGTTTCCTATGTGATAGAAGGCGACAATTCAAGAGAATATCGTATGACATCATATGACAAAAAGTAATCCCATCTTGCCAATATCTGCAAATTGTGATAAACTCAATAATATAACAAAAAGTTTTTGGATCGTTACGGAAAAAAACTGGGCTTGTGGAGGTAAGTGTTATGGTTGTTGGGATTTGTGATGATCATGCAGAAGAAAGAGAACGGATTTATAAAGTTTGTGAAGTGGTTTTAGAACAGATGGGATGTCCGGCAGAAATTGCGTTGTTTGAAGGTGCATCATTTGTGCTGCAAACAAGTAAGAAGCCGGACATCCTGATTTTGGATATCGAGATGCCGGGGATGACAGGCATAGAGTTAAAAGAAGCGTTGCAGAGTGAAGAAGGCGCGACGTACATTATTTTTGTTACGGATCACGAAGAGATGATGACAGAAGCGTTTGGCGTACATGTGCTGCGATTTGTGCAAAAGGAAAATCTTGAGGATAAACTCCCGGAAGCGTTAGCACAGGCGATTCGCATGAAACGTAACAATTGTATTGTGCATGGCACAGATAGTGAAAAGATTCTATATATATATTCTGACGGAAACTATATCCGGATGGTGACGGAAGAGGGAGAACAGCCGTTGATTCGGGAATCCATGAAACAATTAAAGAAAGGATTAGAAGGATGTCCTTTTGTGGAGATAAAAAGAGGATGTCTTGTTAATGTTGCAAAAATTGACAAGATTAAAAGTGGTATTATCAGTATAGGGGGCGAACAATTGCAAATTTCGAAACGAAAACAGTCTGAAGTGACACATGCCTACCTGGCTTATTATAAGGAGGCATAAGATGATGAGTGCAGTACAGTGGCTGATCTGGCTTGTGCCGGAGATGATAAAAACTTTGTTGATCACATATGGGATATTTGGCTTTGAATTTAAAAAATGGAGATGGTGGTTTGCTGTAGTCGCTTATATTGCAGGAGGGATTTGCTTATGTGAACAAGGAGTGGATCTGCTTTTATGGAAGTCGATTCGGGGAGCAGTTATTATTTTTGCGCTGTTTTATGGGAAGTTTGGTAGAAAATTAGTAGTTTTTTTGATTGAGTATATTGCAATTGCCATGGTCGATACAATGGTAATGAGTGTTAATATGCTTGTTACAGGGTATGAACATAATTTTGTACAAAGTATAATAGATAATACATTGGGGATGGCTTTTTGGATTATCTTAACGGTACTGGTGTATCGGAAACGGAAGAAGGTTTATGAATTTATACAAACGATATCGTATGGGTATATCCTGCTTGTGCTGGTGTTCTTACTTTGTGTTAGTGTTGTGGCTGGTACCTCTTATCTTGTGCTAAATGGCGAGATTACACAGCAGGCGATGCGGCAGACGTATTTTTTCAATATGCTTTGTATCGTTGTCGCTCTTGTTATCTGTGTAGTGCTTTTTTATCTTGTTTTCAGCCGGAAAAAGGTGCAGCATGAAAAAGAAATAGAGGAAAAAGTATACGAACGTGAATGGAAAAGGTATCAATCTATGCGTTCGTTCCGCCATGATGTTAAAAAACATTTGCGGGTACTTCACGCGCTGGGAGACCGAGGGAATATCGAGGAAATTCGAAAATACATTGAAGAAATCGGAATTGAATATAACCAAAATGCAGTCAATCATACGGGCGATTTTATTCTGGATTATTTTATAGATTATGTAATCAATGAGTGGAAAGATCATGCTGATTTTTCCTATGAAATAGACGGAAAATTTCCGGCAGAGGTTGACCTGAATTATCGGGAACGCTGCATTTTGTGGGGGAATGCGATGGACAATGCCAAAGAGGCATTGGAAAAAGCAGAAAAACCGTTTTTTGAAATTCATATTTCTCATGGCGGGCGTGCCGTGTTTGTGGAAATGATAAATTCCTGTGAAATAAAAGAGGGAAATATTTTGAAAACAAAAAAGGCAGACCGTTCACAGCATGGAATCGGAACTGCCAATATGCGTGATATTGTAAAACAAAATGGGGGCGAGATCACTTGGCATTATGAAGAGGGGAAAATGCACGTGACGATATCCCTTCTTATTTGAGGGCATTCGATTTGGCGGTAATTTCTTCTACGTGGTGAAATGCCCATGCATGAATATTTAATTCAATGATCGCACAGCCGCAGTATTCACAATGCTTGGCTCCGAGCATCGGGATCGGGGCACCGCAATTTGGACAGGTTACCGCGAGAGCATCGTCGTAGTCGTTTTTCATTTTGTCCACATCCTGCACATAGATGAGATCGGTGTTAAATTTGGTCTGATATTTATACTGTCTGTCACCTTCCAAAATCTGGTTATTTTCATCCGTGGTATAATGAAAACATTCCAATGAAGTCTGAAATGTAATGATGCATTTTCCGTCCGTTTTACGGTATTGGTAAATCTCGGTGCGGTGAAGCTTGACTTGATCAAAATGTTCAGAGCGTCCCTCGGCCCGCAGCATCTCGATATGGTTTTCCAATTGCTGTTTTAGTTCACGGCTTCCCTCACTCAATGCGTTCTCATCTTTTGTGGTGATGGCACGGAGAAAGGAAACCAACACATTGTTTGCGCGGTCTTTCATTTCATTGTATTCAAAATCCGGAAAATCCGCGCTGATCTTTGGCAGCAGAAGCGAGGTCATGGAAGAGACCGATTTTGGCGTCGTCGCATATTCCTGTTTCATCTGTACCGCCGCCTGCGTGATATCGGGAGTGCCAAACAATGCCTGCGACGTATCGCGGACTTTTTTGCGGATGCAGAAAAAGGCAATCAAAATAATGCCAATGATAACAAGGATTAAAATAAGGGTAATAATTAATTTCATAACAGCGTCCTCTCATTTGTTCTGATAATGATATAGTATCATTATTAGAGAGGAGTTTCAAGGTGGAAAAAATGTTAGAAAAACTAACAAAAAGCAGTTGCAAAATCTAACTACGTGCGTTATAATAAATTAGCTGACATATTAAGGGGGAAGAATAATGATGACTATTAATGAGAGGATTAAGAATTTTAGAAATCAATTTCATCTTTCACAAGAGTATGTTGCCAGATATTTAGGTGTTAACCGCGCGACATATACTCAGATGGAAAATGCTAAAAGAAAAATCACAGCAGAGGATATTTCAAAACTGAGTGAATTATTTGGTGTTACAGCAGATGCTTTATTAAATGAAAATAAGGTGGTAAGCCAGCCGGTAGCTGTATTTGCAAGAAGTTTTGAAAAATTAGATGAAAATGATCAGGCAGAAATTTTGAATTTGATTAAATTCAAAGAGCAGTTGAAAAGACAGAGGGATTAAATGGTTAATTTTAAATTAAATGCTAAAAATTTCAGAGATGCAGAAAGCATGGCGACCGCCTATTTGACCGCCTATTTTGGCAATTCTGAAATAGAGTATCCAATAAGCCCGTTCAAAATGCTGAAAGATGAAGGGGTGGATTTTTTTATACGCAATTTTAATAAACTTGAAGGAGTATACATACCAGCTCAATCAAAAGATGATATAGCAATAGTGGGCATAAATGCAAAAAGACCAATTACACGACAAAGATTTACTGCTGCACATGAGTTATGTCATCATTTTAGAGATGCAGATAAGCAGGTTGCATGTCCTATGGGGCAGAAAAACGCTTCTGAATATTTTGCAGATGCCTTTGCCTCTGCGATATTAATGCCGATGGGGGAGTTAAAAACTAAAGTAAATGAGTATAAGGACGTTAATGGGAATGTCAGTTTTGATAATATATTAAAGATTGCGGATTATTTCGGAGTGAGCTTTGAATCATGTCTAAGAAGAATTGCGTATAAAATACATGCTGTGGAAGGCGATATTGAAACAAAAGAGTTACGCAAAAGAATAAGGAAGTATCATCCAGATAATAAAAGACAAGTATTGGGGATGTCTCATGAAAAGTTATATTCAGATTTGATTGATAATTATGTTGAACAATTACGGTTTACACCTAATAGGTTTGCAAAATATGTGTTTGAAAATAACTATATTTATAATGATAGTAGAATGGAAGGTCTTGAAGTTTCACTTGAAGAAGCTTCGGAAATAGTGACAGATTTGCGGAATAATATGCAGAATAGCGAATATTGTGCGGAAGAAAATGAGGCGTATTTATCTGTGGCAGGACATTATTTGATGTATCAGAATATTTTTGAATTGCCGGTTAAAGATACACTTAATGTATATGATCTTTTTAAATTGAATAAAGATTTGTTCGCGTATTATCCGCATCCCGAATTTGGTGGCAATGCACGTCAAAATAATGTTGTGATTTCCGGTGCAAAATTTGAAACTGTGGATTATCATAATATATTTGTGGAATTGAATAAAGTCAATTCAGATATCAAATGTTTTTTTGACACAAGAAAAAATATTAAAATTAGTGATTATATTAAACACGTTGTAAAAATTCATCATAGAATTACTGTAATTCATCCTTTTTCAGAGGGAAATGGAAGAACTGCCAGAGCTTTTATGAATGTTCAGTTAGTGCGAGCGGGATTGACCCCTTTTTATATAAAAGTGGAAGAAAAGAAGGGCTATATTGCTGCTTTAGAAAAAGCAGACACAGAAAAGAACTATGCGGATTTATATGAATGTATTTTTAAAGTGATAATCCGATCTCATGTTGAATTGAGCAAGAATTCTTTATAGGGACAGATTGTATATAGATGTCTATGAAAAAATACTTTTTGATGAGTATTTTTATGAAATAGAAAGAAAAATGATTTTATTGATTGGAGGGCATGTGAATGAAACCACAAAAATGGAAAAGGAAAATATTGGCAGTGATTCTGACGGTGGGGATATTTGCCGGAAGTGTTGCAGTAAATGGAACACAGGCAGCGGCTGCGGAGCAGAGGGCAGCAGGACTGGCTGAACTGGCGCAGGTAATCCGCGACAACGGGATGCAGAGAAAAAGCCGGTTCTCGGTTGACTTCAGCGGAAGTGATGAGGAGTGGAGCCGTTTGTTTAATGGCATGTCATTCTTTTATTATGATATGATTGTTTTGGATGACGCGTCGACTTCAGACGATTCCGACTATCTGATCGGAAATATCAATTTTTCGAAAGAATTTATGAGTGCATCGGTGGAAGAAGAGAGCGGAAATGGCGAAATTATCTTTACGCCGACTTATTTTGAAACTGCGGACGAGACAGAATATGTAAATACGCATACGAAAGAAATTCTTGCTGAACTTGGAACTTCACAGATGTCTGATTATTCCAAAGTAAAGGCGGTGCACGACTATGTCTGCGCACTCATTACGTACACGAATGATGTGGACAATGCATCTTCGGTATATGGCGCGTATGTCCGAGGAAAGGGGCTTTGTAACAGTTACGCACTTTGCATGTACAAACTGCTTTTGGAAGCGGGCGTGCCGTGCCATTGGATCGGAGGAAGTGCCGGTACCGGGAGAGATTCTGCCGGTCATGCGTGGAACATTGTGAAACTCGGAGACCAATGGTACAATCTCGATGCGACATGGGATGACGCAGACAATGACAAGATAAGTTATGATTACTTTTTAAAGGGAACCGCGGATTTTGACGAGGCAGATACATCACAGGTTCACACGATGGACAATGAATATTATGAAAGCAGTTATCTTACTGATTTTCCGATTGCGGAAACCTCATATGTGGTAAGTGACGAGGATCTGAAGCCGGTGACACCTACGCCGACACCGACGATCGTGCCAAGCGCATCGCCAAGTGCTGCACCAACCGAGGTGCCGACACAGACACCAAGCGCATCGCCAAGTGCTGCACCAACCGAGGCACCGACACAGACCCAAAGTGTGTCTCCGAGTACCACGCCGGAAAGTCCGGTATCTCCTGTGATGCCGCCGACAACGACGCCGGGTGAAACAAAGGAAATCACAAAATACTCATTTTCCGATATTATCGTGGGAAAATATCCGGCAAAAGGCAAATTTACCATTTCACGCAAAAAGGCAGATGATATCCAGCTTTTGATCGATAATAAGGCGGCAAGAAAGAAAATTGCAAAGATTTCTTATAAGATCACAAGTGGAAAGAAAATTATCAAGACGAAAAATTATGGCATCAGGAAAGACGGAAAACAGTATTTTTCAAATTTGCGTGTATTTGGAAAAAAGAAGGGAAAAGCAAAGATCGCAGTTACCGTAAAATTGATCAATGGTCAGAAGAAAAAATACAACTTTACGGTGCGTGTGCGCTAAAGACAGGGGGAAAATAATTGAAAAAGAAGATAGTATTGTGCATAGTATTGGCCGGGCTGATTTTTAGCCTGGCCGGCTGTGCGGAAGAGGCTGGTCAACCGGAAACGGGAGTGCAGCAGGAAAATTCGGCAGTTTCGGAGGAAGAATTTGCCGGAGATGGTGCGTGGACGATTCTCGTATATTTGTGTGGAACCGATCTCGAGAGTGGTTATGGCGCGGCGACAATGGACCTGGGCGAGATGCTTGACCGAGATTTTGGTTCGCAGGTTCGTTTTGTCGTGCAGACAGGTGGCTGCACCCAGTGGCAGAACGAGGTCATTCCGGAAGATGCGATCGCGCGGTATGAGATCATAAATGGAGATATGCAGGAAATTTCCCGTATGGAACAGGCAAATATGGCGGAAAGTGCTACATTGAAAGATTTTGTCACTTTCGGAGTGGAAAATTATGGGAACAATAAGCTGGGACTTATTATGTGGGATCACGGCGGTGGAAGTGTTGCCGGTGTGTGCCTGGATGAAAATTACGGGACAGATACGCTGGATCTGGCGGAGATTCAGCAGGCGCTCGACGGTATTCCGCGAAAGTTTAATTTTATCGGTTACGATGCCTGTCTGATGGGATCTGTTGAGAATGCGAAGATGCTTTCGCCGTTTGCCAATTATATGATCGGTTCGGAAGAATTGGAAAGTGGCGGCGGCTGGGATTATGCTGCGATCGGAGCCTATCTGCAGGAAAATCCGGGAGCTCCGGCGGCAGATCTTGGAAAAGAGATCTGCGACAGTTTTTATAAAAGCTGTGAAGCACTTGGAGAAGAAAGTACGGCGACACTTTCGGTGACAGATCTGTCGAAGATTCAGAAGGTCTGTGACGAATTTGGCGTGGTAGCAGAAAGCATGAAGGGGAGCACGGAAAATATGGAAACCTTTGGTGAGATCGCCAAAGGAATCCGAAAAGCACAGAATTATGGAGGAAATACGCCGTCAGAAGGCTACAGTAATATGGTAGATCTCGGCGATATGGCAAAAAATATCGCAGGTGCAGTAGACACGAGTGCTCTTCAGGCGGCGATTTCGGAAGCGGTCATTTATCAGGTGAAAGGTGCAAACCGCCGGAATGCCAACGGTCTTTCCGTATATTACCCGCTTCAGATCGAGGACGAAGGGGAATTAAAGACATTTGAAACGGTTTGTGTCAGCGATTCGTATACCGATTTTATCGGAACGATGGTGTACGGCGCTGCCAATGGTTCGATCGAGGAATATTCCGGCGAAAATGATTGGTCGGCTGCAGATCAGAGCGGACATGGACTGGGACTTATGACGGCAGATCAGAACCAGATTCAGATCGCCGAAGAACAACATTTGAATGACGACGGGTATTATACGTTCACGATCGCGCAGGAAAGCCTTCCGAATGTGGCATCGGTTCAGTACAATTTATATATGAAGTTTGACGACGAGACACCGCTTGTGTATCTCGGAAGTGACAACTGGCTTGATTACGATGACCAGACCGGTGTCGTGACAGATACATTTCAGGGATACTGGCCGGCACTTCCGGATGGATCGCTTCTCAGTATGTACGTGGTAGAGGAAAGCGAGGATTATACCATCTTTTCTTCGCCGATCGTACTCAATGGGCAGGAGACCAATCTTCGTTTTGCCTATCTTTATGGGGAGACAGAGGACGATGGAGAATGGATGGTGCTCGGTGCCTGGGATGGTATCGATGACGAGAGCGGCCAGGCAGATAAAGAAATGACCGAGATCAAAAAAGGAGATGTGATCCGCCCGATCTATGTCGTTGTTGACCAGGAAAGCGGAGAAACGACGGAGATCAAAGGGGATAAATACCGCGTAGGGAAAAATTTTAATATTACGGAGCCAAAGCTTCCGGAGGGCGAATATTATTACAGTTTCGGCATTGACGACCTTTTTGGTTCTACGAAATATTTGGATCTGATCAGCTTTTGGGTAAATAAAAAAGGAAAAGTAGAACTTTCCTATTGACACCACTCTACAACTGTGGTAAGATGAAATATACAGTACTGTGGTAAATTAGGTTCAGTGACCCTTTACTGATTCATTATAACACAGTTTTGTAAAAAAAACAAGGAGTGAAATCATCAATGGAGAAAAACAGAATACGTCCTGTCAAAGTGGGCAAAGGCGTCAGAATGAGTTACTCAAAGCAAAAAGAAGTTTTGGAGATGCCTAACCTGATTGCGGTTCAGACAGATTCATACAAATGGTTTTTGGAAGAAGGTTTAAATGAAGTTTTTCGTGATATTTCCCCGATTTCAGATTACAACGGAAATCTCAGTCTTGAGTTTGTGGGATTTGAGTTGTGCAAAGATGAGGTGAAATATTCAATTGAAGCTTGCAAAGAACGTGATGCAACGTATGCAGCACCTTTGAAAGTAAAGGTAAGACTTCATAATAAAGAGACAGAAGAGATCAGTGAGCATGATATTTTCATGGGCGACCTGCCTCTTATGACGGCGACCGGTACTTTTGTTATCAATGGTGCTGAGCGTGTTATCGTAAGCCAGCTGGTTCGTTCTCCGGGAATCTATTATGGCATTGCACATGATAAGATTGGTAAGGAACTGTATTCTGCTACGGTCATTCCAAACCGTGGTGCATGGCTGGAGTATGAGACAGATTCCAACGATATTTTCTACGTACGTGTAGACCGTAACCGTAAAGTGCCGATCACAGTGTTGATCCGTGCCCTCGGCGTCGGAACAAACCAGGAGATCTTGGATCTGTTCGGTGAAGAACCAAAAATTATTGCAAGTTTTGCGAAAGACGCTTCTGAGAATTATCAGGATGGTCTTTTGGAATTGTACAAAAAACTGCGTCCGGGCGAGCCACTTTCCGTCGATAGTGCCGAGAGCCTTATTAATAGTATGTTCTTTGATGTGAGAAGATACGATCTGGCTAAAGTAGGACGTTATAAATTTAATAAAAAACTTGCATTTCGCAATCGTATCGCCGGTTTTGCTTTGGCCGAAGATGCAATTGATATGGAAAGCGGTGAAGTTATTGCCGAGGCCGGTGTTCCTTTGACCGAGGAAAAAGCGGCTGAAATCCAGAATAGAGCAATTCCTTACGTTTTTGTACAGACGGAAGAGCATGTTGCGAAAGTTCTCTCCAATATGATGGTTGATTTGAACGCATTTTTACCAAATGCAGATAAAAAAGAATTGGGTGTGACTGAGGATGTTTATTATCCGGCACTGAAAGCAATCCTGGATGAGTACACCTCCGAAGAAGAAATTTATGAAGCAATTAAAAAACATATTCCGGACTTGATTCCGAAACATATTACGAAGGAAGATATTTTCGCTTCGATCAATTACAATATGCATCTTGAGTATGGCATTGGAAATGATGACGATATCGACCATTTGGGTAACCGTCGTATCCGTGCTGTCGGAGAATTGCTTCAGAACCAGTACCGTATCGGCTTGTCCCGTATGGAACGTGTGGTTCGCGAACGTATGACGACACAGGATGTAGAGACAATCTCTGCTCAGTCGCTCATCAATATCAAACCTGTGACGGCAGCAGTCAAAGAGTTCTTTGGAAGTTCCCAGTTGTCACAGTTTATGGACCAGAATAACCCGTTGTCCGAATTGACACATAAGAGACGTCTTTCCGCTCTTGGTCCCGGTGGTCTTTCCCGAGACCGTGCCGGATTCGAAGTCCGAGACGTTCACTATTCCCATTATGGAAGAATGTGTCCGATCGAGACTCCCGAGGGTCCTAACATCGGTCTGATCAACTCACTGGCATCGTATGCTCGTATCAATGAGTATGGATTTGTAGAGGCTCCATACCGCCGAGTTGACAAGACAGATCCGGATAATCCGATCGTAACCGACGAAGTTGTTTACATGACAGCGGATGAAGAAGACCGTTACCATGTGGCTCAGGCGAATGAAGCATTGGATGAAGACGGACATTTTGTACGTAAGAACATTTCCGGTCGTTTCCGTGAAGAAACTTCCGAATTTGAAAGAAATAAAATTGATTTCATGGATGTGTCGCCGAAGATGGTATTCTCGGTAGCGACAGCCATGATCCCATTCCTGGAAAACGACGATGCAAACCGTGCGCTGATGGGATCCAACATGCAGCGTCAGGCAGTACCGCTTTTGGTTACCGAAGCACCGGTTGTAGGTACAGGTATGGAAATGAAAGCCGCTGTCGATTCAGGTAACTGTGTCGTAGCGAAAGAAGGCGGTGTGGTAGAACGATCCGAGTCCAACCGTATCATCATCAAAAAGGCGGATGGAAACCGCGATGAATACAAACTTGCGAAGTTTGTACGAAGCAACCAGGGTACTTGTATGAACCAGCGTCCAATCGTGACAAAAGGTGATGTGATCGAAAAAGGACAGGTTATCGCAGACGGACCTTCTACTTCCGGCGGAGAGATCGCTCTCGGTAAGAACCCTCTGATCGGATTCATGACTTGGGAAGGTTACAACTACGAGGACGCCGTTCTTCTTAGTGAAAGACTGGTACAGGAAGATGTATATACTTCCGTTCATATTACAGAATACGAAACCGAAGCCAGAGATACCAAACTCGGACCGGAAGAGATTACCCGCGACGTGCCGGGTGTCGGCGATGATGCACTCAAAGATCTGAATGAGCAGGGTATCATCCGTATCGGTGCAGAGGTTCGTGCCGGCGATATTCTTGTCGGAAAAGTAACACCAAAGGGAGAAACCGAGCTGACCGCCGAGGAAAGACTTCTTCGCGCAATCTTCGGTGAAAAAGCACGTGAAGTAAGAGATACGTCTCTGCGTGTTCCTCATGGTGAATTTGGTATTGTCGTAGATGCGAAAGTATTTACGAGAGAAAACGGAGATGAACTTTCTCCGGGAGTGAATAAAACCGTGCGTATTTACATCGCACAGAAGAGAAAGATCCAGGTAGGAGATAAGATGGCTGGTCGTCATGGTAACAAGGGTGTCGTTTCCCGTGTACTTCCGGTAGAAGACATGCCATTCCTTCCAAATGGACGTCCTCTTGATATCGTATTGAACCCTCTGGGTGTGCCTTCCCGTATGAACATCGGACAGGTGCTCGAGATTCACTTGAGTCTGGCAGCAAAAGCTCTTGGTTTCAATGTAGCGACACCGGTATTTGATGGCGCAAACGAAGTAGATATTATGGATACTTTGAAACTTGCCAATGATTATGTCAATACACCATTGGATGAGTTTGAAGCAAAATATAAAGATGTTCTGGATCCGGAAGTGATGCAGTACCTTCTGGAAAATGAAGAATACCGCAAAGAATGGGAAGGTGTACCGATCAAGGAAGATGGAAAAGTTCAGCTTCGTGACGGACGTACCGGTGAGTTCTTTGATGGAGAAGTAACGATTGGATTCATGCACTACCTGAAACTCCACCATTTGGTTGACGATAAGATTCATGCTCGTTCAACCGGTCCTTACTCTCTTGTAACACAGCAGCCTCTGGGTGGTAAAGCTCAGTTCGGTGGACAGCGTTTCGGAGAGATGGAAGTATGGGCACTCGAGGCTTATGGTGCTGCTTATACACTTCAGGAAATCCTTACTGTAAAATCCGATGATGTGGTCGGTCGTGTGAAGACATACGAAGCAATCATCAAAGGTGACAATATCTCTGAACCGGGAATACCTGAGTCCTTTAAGGTATTGCTCAAAGAGCTGCAGTCTCTTGCTTTGGATGTAGCGGTTCTCGATGAAAACGGCGAAGAGATCCAGATGACAGAGTCTGTGGATGAAGTAAATGTGGAAGATATGTCAGGATTGATGGAAGGCGACCGATTCGAACTCGAAGAAGAGTCCTTTGAAGATGCCGGATTCCGTGAGGCTGAATTGTCAGAAATTGACGATGACAGCAACATTGGCATTTCCGAAGATGAATAAATAATTGCAGGTAAATACATCATGTTATAGAAAGGACGATAAGAATGCCACAGGTAAGCGATGCAATTCAGGAAACATTAACATATGACAAAATTAAGATCAAACTGGCATCTCCGGACAAGATCCGTGAGTGGTCCCGTGGAGAGGTAAAAAAGCCGGAAACGATCAACTACAGAACATTGAAACCGGAAAAAGACGGTTTGTTCTGTGAAAAGATTTTTGGACCAAGCAAAGACTGGGAATGTCATTGTGGAAAATATAAAAAAGTTCGTTATAAAGGTGTTGTCTGCGATCGATGCGGCGTTGAGGTTACGAAATCCAGCGTACGTAGAGAGCGTATGGGACACATTGAACTGGCAGCGCCGGTTTCCCATATCTGGTATTTTAAGGGAATTCCGAGCCGTATGGGACTGATCCTTGACATCTCTCCAAAGGTATTGGAGAAGGTTCTGTACTTTGCTGCTTATATCGTATTGGAGTCCGATACGAAAGAAATTCAGGTAAAACAGGTTCTCTCTGAGAGAGAATATCAGAAAGCCAAAGAAGATTTTGGTGATACATTCCGTGTAGGTATGGGTGCTGAATCCATTCAGGAATTGCTGCAGAGAATCGATTTGGACAAAGAGTCCAAAGAACTCAAAACAGAGTTGAAGACTTCTACAGGCCAGAAACGTGCGCGTATCATCAAGAGACTGGAAGTAATCGAAGCATTCCGCGAGTCCGGCAATAATCCGGACTGGATGATTTTGACAGTGATCCCGGTTATCCCACCGGATCTTCGTCCAATGGTACAGCTCGATGGTGGTCGTTTTGCGACATCGGATATGAATGATCTGTATCGCCGAATCATCAACCGTAACAACCGTTTGAAGAGACTTTTGGAACTCGGCGCACCGGATATCATCGTGCGTAATGAAAAACGTATGCTTCAGGAAGCAGTAGATGCTTTGATCGACAATGGACGCCGTGGCCGTCCGGTAACCGGTCCCGGTAACCGTGCTCTGAAATCCCTTTCCGATATGCTGAAAGGTAAACAGGGACGTTTCCGTCAGAACCTGCTCGGAAAACGTGTTGACTATTCAGGACGTTCCGTTATCGTCGTAGGTCCGGAACTTAAGATTTATCAGTGTGGTCTTCCGAAAGAAATGGCAATCGAGCTGTTTAAGCCATTTGTTATGAAAGAACTCGTAGCAAACGGAACCGCACATAACATTAAAAATGCGAAGAAAATGGTAGAGAAGCTGGAGCCTGCTGTATGGGATATTTTAGAGCAGGTTATCAAAGAGCATCCGGTTATGTTGAACCGTGCTCCTACACTTCACCGTCTGGGTATCCAGGCATTTGAGCCTACACTTGTAGAAGGTAAAGCGATCAAACTTCATCCATTGGTATGTACTGCGTTTAACGCGGACTTCGATGGTGACCAGATGGCTGTGCATCTTCCACTTTCGGTAGAGGCTCAGGCAGAGTGTCGTTTCCTTCTGCTTTCACCAAACAACCTTTTGAAACCATCCGATGGTGGTCCGGTAGCCGTTCCTTCACAGGATATGGTCCTTGGTATCTATTACCTGACACAGGAGCGTCCGGGTGCAAAAGGCGAAGGAAAAGCATTCAAGAACATGAACGAAGCAATCATTGCTTATGAAAATCATGAGATTACCCTGCATGCAAAGATTAAAGTAAAATGTCAGGGAATCAATAAAAACGGTGAGATGGAATCCCGTATCATTGAGTCCACACTGGGACGTTTCATTTTCAATGAGATCATCAGCCAGGACCTGGGATTCGTAGATCGAAGCAAGGATGAGAATTTCCTTAAATTGGAAATTGATTTCCATGTAGGAAAGAAACAGCTGAAACAGATCCTTGAGAAATGTATCAATAATCATGGTGCTACAAAGACAGCGGAGACATTGGATGCGATCAAGTCTCTCGGTTATAAATATTCTACAAGAGCAGCGATGACGGTATCTATTTCCGATATGGAAGTGCCGGCAGCAAAGAAAGAGATTCTTGCAGAAGCAGAAAGCACCATTGAAAATATTTCCAGAAACTTCCGTCGTGGTCTTTTGACCGAGGAAGAACGTTACAAAGCGGTTATCGAGACTTGGAAAGAGGCCGATGATGAGATCACAGAGGCACTTCTTACCGGACTTGACAAATATAACAACATCTTTATGATGGCGGATTCCGGAGCCCGTGGTTCTGACAAACAGATCAAACAGCTCGCCGGAATGCGTGGATTGATGGCAGATACATCCGGTCGTACGATCGAACTGCCGATCAAATCGAACTTCCGTGAAGGACTTGACGTACTGGAGTACTTCATTTCTGCACATGGTGCGCGTAAAGGACTTTCCGATACAGCGCTTCGTACAGCCGATTCCGGATACCTGACTCGTCGTCTGGTAGACGTATCACAGGATCTTATCATCCGTGAGACGGATTGTTGTGAAGGAAAAGACGAGATTCCGGGAATGTGGATCAGTGCATTCATGGATGGAAAAGAAGTCATCGAGACTTTGGAAGAGCGTATTACAGGCCGTTATGCCTGCGACGATATGTATGACGATGAAGGCGAATTGATCGTAAAGGCAAATCATATGATCACACCAAAACGTGCTGCCCGCATCGTAAATACAAAAGCGATCATTGATGCCGGAGATGCTGCGAAAGTTAAGATTCGTACGATTTTGACATGTAAATCTCATATCGGTATCTGTGCAAAATGTTATGGATCGAACATGGCAACCGGTGAGCCGGTACAGGTTGGTGAGGCAGTTGGTATCATTGCTGCGCAGTCAATCGGTGAACCTGGTACACAGCTTACCATGCGTACATTCCATACCGGTGGTGTAGCCGGAGACGATATCACACAGGGTCTTCCTCGTGTCGAGGAACTTTTTGAGGCAAGAAAGCCAAAAGGTCTTGCTATCATTTCCGAATTTGGCGGAAAAGTTACTCTTCGTGATACGAAGAAGAAACGTGAAGTTATCATTACCGATGAAGAAAATGGTCAGACAAAAGCTTACTTGATTCCATACGGATCCCGTATCAAAGTTATGGATGGTCAGGTGCTTGAGGCCGGTGACGAGTTGACAGAAGGTAGTGTCAACCCACACGATATCATGAAGATCAAAGGCGTGCGTGCCGTACAGGATTACATGCTTCGTGAAGTACAGCGTGTATATCGTCTTCAGGGTGTAGAAATCAATGACAAGCATATCGAGGTCATTGTCCGCCAGATGCTGAAGAAAGTCCGCATCGAGAACAATGGTGATTCTGACTTCCTTCCGGGAACGATGGTTGATACGCTCGAATATGAAGATAAAGTGGAAGAACTTGCAGCAGAGGGTAAAGAGGTACCGGAAGGTAAACAGATCATCCTTGGTATCACAAAAGCTTCTCTTGCAACAAATTCCTTCCTCTCTGCAGCTTCCTTCCAGGAGACTACAAAGGTTCTTACCGATGCTGCAATCAAAGGAAAGATTGATCCATTGATCGGTTTGAAGGAAAATGTTATCCTTGGTAAATTGATTCCAGCCGGAACAGGTATGAAGCGATACCGCAATATCAGCCTTCACAGTGATCTGGTTGCCAGTCTTGAGCCACCGGAACCGGTAGAGGAGCCAGAGGAAAAAGAAGAGGGAAAAGGTAAGAAGGGCAAAGGCAAGAAATCCACAAAGGACGATAAGGAAACAGACATTGTGGAAGATGATGAACTTCTTATGATGGATGAAGATGAGGACGATGACGCTCTTGACATCGCCGAAGATGATTTCGATGAGGAATTTGATCCGGTAGAAGAGTAGTCACGGATATCTTCCCTTGCAGGAACAAATTTCTTTGAAGGAGAATGCTTGATTTTTCTTTCGAAGAAGTTAAAACCGACACAAAGTGCATAAAACTTGAGGTTTCATAAAATGAAAAAGCTCCGGCTGCAGAAATGCAGCCGGGGCTTTTTCTATTCTGTGAAACCTCTTCAAACAGTTATGCACTTTGTGTCAACTTCTTAAAATCTAATTTTCTCCCACAAATTGCAGGGTTGAACTCTTTGGAACACGGATACCGGCCATCTTCAGGTTGGTATTTCCTTTGAGTTGAATGGTAAGATTTACGGATTCACCAAGTTCCAGCCAAGGCACACATTTTTCGGTGGAAAAATGTGTGGTATTGAGGATCAGAGTGCCGTGGAAGCCATCCTCGAACCAGATACGGAGGTTGGATTGGAAACCGGTAGCACCGATCAATTTAATTGGGAGATCCTTACCTGCCTGCTGGGCAATGTGAATGTCGGTATATTTGCCAAGTGCCATCTGAACCAGCGAGATGGATTGTGGTTTGTCGACGATGTAATCTTTGCGGACCATGGAAGACGATCGGTTTTTGTTGTATTCCAAAATCTCGATCTGGATGTGAGGGTCGATCTGTTCCAAAGGTTCCGGATTTGGACGAGCGGTATAATACCCTTGGATGAGATCCACGCCGAGGCGGATTACTTCCTTCAACTCTTCTGAAGTTTCAATTCCTTCTGCGAGCGTCAGAATATTGTTATCATGTGCAAAATCAATAATATCTTTTACAAAATGCTGCTTTTGTGGATTGTTCTGAATTTCTTCCATAAGCATACGATCAATTTTTACATATTTTGGCATATAACGAAGCAGGTTATTTACATTAGAGTACCCTGAACCATAGTCGTCAATTGCCGTCTCAACCTTAAGTTTGGCATAGGATTGCTTGATGTCGGACAGACACTTATTGTCCAATTCTTCCTGCTCTGTAAGTTCCACAACAACTTGTCCGCGGTGTTGATTTAATTGTTCGTGGAGGCGGTCTTTGTCGGAATCCACAAGTTGAGCCCCCGGAATGCTGTTAATAAATGTCTTCTTTCCGATAAATTTCTGCGGGTTTTCTTTCATATAATGAAGTACATTAAATAGTGTTGCTTTTTCCACGTCATAGAGTCGGCCAAGGCGTTTGGCACTAGTCAAAATATCCAGTGGAGAAATTTTTTGTTCTGTATTGGCACGCATTAAAGCTTCATAAGAGAAAATTTTACCGGTTCGTGCGTCGACAATTGGCTGAAAATAATATATAAATTTATTATCGTCAAGCAGATTCATAACTACCAAATCCTGTTCCTTGTCTTTCTCAGATAAATGAGTAGAAGGATCACGCTGTCGCAACTCTTGTAATTTTTTTCCGTTTTTTTCACTGATCGTATCATTGATCAGCGACTCGAGCGAATGGATCTGTCCAATCGACTCAGATTTACAGTTATAGCAGATATGAATCTGGAAAGAATGGCTGTTTTGTTGGTTAAATATATTTATTTTGTTTAATAAAGTGCTTATAAATTCATCTGCTCGATGTACATTTTTGTCAGAAATAATGGAGCAGACAATAAAATCATCGTTTCCCGTCCGGGCACAAATTTCGTCGGAAAAGGTAGATTCCTGAATGAGGTGAGACAAGGCGGTAATCGCAAAATCACCCTCTGTGCGGCCGTAGCCGGCATTGATATCTTTCAGACCACTCAGGTCAATGGAAGTAATCGAAAGTGTATCGTGTGCATGCACGGATTCGGCAATCAGCTGCTTCGTCTGTGTGATCAGACCGCGGTAATTGTAAAGACCGGTTAATGAATCACGGATCTGTGCGGACTCCATTTCATTTAATAACTGGCGCAAAATGTCCTGCCGGTAGAAGGATTCCATTCCCTGCATCACATTGTGAAGCCATAAAATGTAGCTTTCATCGTATACGCGGGGTTCGTCGCCGTAGCTGATGACTGCGTAACCAAAACATTGGTCGTCAAAATGAAGCGGTGTAAAAATGTAAGCCGAAGGTTTTTCATGGTCTTCATGAAGTTCCGGTAAAATCAGTTTTGTATCAAATGAATTCGAAAAATCAATATGATTTTCTGTGCTATAGTTTTTATTACAATGAACAACCGGATACATGCGGTCGGAATAGCCGAGACGAATAGCTTCATCACCGATCATCTTTGATGCATGATTCCAGTTTTCGTTCAGACAAATGTGAAAATTGTCATAATTTCCCAGCTGATAGGTATATTGAAAAACAATGTTAAAAAAGTCCTGGTAAGAATGCTGGGATAGCAAATCCTCCATCAAATGGTTAAAACAGGAATAATAACTGTTAGAAGAAAGATTTGTTTCCCATTGGTCGCGAAGTGGCGACAACAGGGTGAGATTATCCGTCGAACAGCCGCAGCTTCCACCAATCCAAAGGTCCGTCTCTGGTACATATTCCGGAATTGGTTTGTCGTTGAGAGAAGCATCAATCCACCGGAGGCTGTATTTGCCGCAAGACTTCGCCGGGATTTCCGCAGAAGTCAATGGAACCGGGCTGTAACGGCCCTCCTGAATCGAGTCATACCCGATCACAGCGATATCATCAGGAACCTTGATGCCATGCTCAGTAAGCGCGGAACAAACGCCTATCGCCATACAGTCATTGGCACAGGCAATTGCTTCCGGAAGTTTTTGGCGTTCCAAAAGCATCTGTTCCACCATTTGATTACCGCTTGTATACCAATAATCTCCGCAGTAAATGTTTTCGTCAAGAACCGGAAGACCATGTGCTTCCATGCTCTCCTTATAGCCACGCAGACGCTCAATCGAATGAATATGAGCTTCACGTCCATTTAAGAAAACGATATCTTTATAATGATGCACCTCGATCAAGTGGTCGATCAGACGGCGGATCGGAGTGCAGTGATCATTCATAACGGATGGAAAATACGGACTTTTCTGATCAATGACCAGAACCGGACCATCAAATTTGTCGTGAATTTTCTTCTGAATGGAATCCGAAAGGCCGGTTGTCTGTAGCGTATCCAGAAGAATAACGATAGCATCAAGCATGTCGTAATTGATCAATTCGTAGATATTTGACTCCCCTAGTTCATGAAGATTTGTCTGCTGATATTTTACATACATTGAAAAAATCAAGACATCATAGTCAGAGGCAAATGCTTCCTGCAAAAAACCCTGCATAAAATGATTTTGAGTTGTTTCATCTGCTTGCGCCAATAAGACGCCAATCCTTTTTCGTGCCATAAAATCTCTCCAATAAGATGTTAATAAATACAATACCTCAAGGATATTATATACGTTCCGGGAAATTTTTTCAATCCTAAACACATAAACAATTGGTAAAGAAAAAGTAAAGTATGAAATCGTTCAGATTTGAATCGCAATGTTGCCGCTATACAAAAATGTAAAAATACGGTATAATAAAAGCAGCAAAATTGTGAAAAGAAAGCGAGGGTGATTATGTCATTTAGTATTTTAGGAAAAATCCGGGAATCGGAAGAAGAACGGCCGGAGTTTTATGATGATCTCAATCTCACACAGTGGATCGAGGAAATCAATGGACAGCTCGGCATTTATGATCTTCGGGAGTATTTCCGGCAGATGCCTGATGGAAGGGAGCAGATCCGATTCCGCCAGGAAGTGCTGCAGGAAATCGATGAAGAAATGGAGATGAAAATTACAGAATTTGTCAATCGAATCCGGCAGGCGCAGGAAAATGAAGCGTACATAAATTCCGAGACAGGCGAGCAGATCACAGATGAACTCAGCAAGGCGCATTGGAAACTGGAAGTTGCTGTAATGTATTTTACGGCGGTGGATGAACTGATTGCTTTTTTGGAAGAGCGCGAGTGCAGGGCACGCGGCTGGCAGCAGTTTCTGGAAATGTGTAAGGAAGAGAGCGGCAAGCCGGAAGTGAGGGCGTATCACGATGCGGCACTTTCGACGAGTGAGGAACTTGAGAAAATTCGTTACAGTCTGCGGATCGAGGGAGACCATGTCGCGATCCTGCCGTCGGTGGTGGAAGACGATTATGTGAAGGAATTGTGCGAAAAATATCCGCAGATGATAAAGCATCCCAGAAAAATGGGAAACCTTCTGCCGGGAGGAAAAGCGGGAACACCGCTGGAACAGCGCATTTTCAAATATTTGCAGAAAAAATTTTCACAACAGTTTAAAAGGCTGGAAGAATTTGGAAAACAAGAGGCGCGCATTTACCAGCCGGGGATTATGCAGTTTCATAAGGAAATCTGCGTGTATCTTTCGATATTAAAATTTCAGCATCATATGGAATATTTCCATTATGATTTTTGCATGCCGGAGTTTTCGGATGCGGCATTTGAAGTGACCGGTGGATACGATCTTGCGCTGGCGTTGAAAAATCAAAAAGAGGGAAAAGAGACGGTAGCGAACGATTATTATTATCGTGGAAAAGAACGGTTTTTCGTTATAACGGGGCCAAACCAGGGAGGAAAGACGACATTTGCGAGAGCGGCAGGGCAGCTTGTGTATTTTTCGCTGATGGGCTTTCCGGTGCCGGCAAAGCGGGCGGTGCTTCCACTTTTTGACGGCTTATTGACACATTTTTCCGTGGAAGAGAGCATGCAGAGCGGCCGCGGAAAACTGAAAGAAGAATTGGTGCGCCTGTCCGGGATGATGCATGCGGAAAAGCACAACGTATTTGTTATCATCAATGAACTTTTTACGTCGGCGGCGACGTACGATGCCTATCATATGGGGCGTCGCGTGATCGATCATTTTCTTGACCGCGACTGCTACGGAATTTATGTCACGCACATTGAGGAACTTGCGCAGGAAAATGAACAGATCGTCAGCCAGGTGGCATCGCTGATCGAGGGAAATGTCAAAGTGCGGACGTTCAAGATCCACCGGAAAAAGGCCGAAGGCAAAGGATATGTCGAGCCAATTGTGGAAAAATACGGGCTGACTTATGAGGAAATTAAAAGGAGGATTCATCATGTTTGAGGTAGCACTTTTGTATCCGGACAAACAGCAGGGGGCGGCAAAACGGTATGGCATGCCGCAGGATATGGGCAAGGATTTGAATCTTTCGGTGATCCTTCGGGCGATGGCAAAAGAGGATGAGGAAATATTTACCAATTGTCAGCGTGTGCTTTTATGCCCGGTGACGGATGAAAAGACGCTTCATTTCCGCCAGCAGATGGTGTCTGATGCCGTGTCGCATCCGGAATTTTACGAGGAAATGTACCGTATCGCAAAAGAGGCGATGCAGGAAATTCACAAATACACATCGAAAAAGACAAGCAATAAGGTGGTGCAGATAACAGAGTCGCTGGATCTGCTTCGGATTCATTTAAAATATCTGCGGTACTTAAAAGAGCATTTGCGGAGTGAACAGGCAGAAAAAGCAGATGCTATGTATCTGTTTACGACAAAATTCAGAGAACATTTTACCGATGATTTTGCGAAAGATCTGGAACGACATATCGACGATATGGCTGTGCTGATGCAGGGCGGCAGACTGATTCTGACGGCCGGAGTGGCTGGCGGTCTTAAATGCGGCGATGCGATGGTGAACCGACTTGACCCGATCGATTACCGAAAAATGGGAAAATTCCGCAGAACATTGCGGTGGCTTCTTCTGCATCTTGCATCTCCGGAGGCCATTTTGCTTAATCAGGAAGCGTTGAAGCAGGATGCCATCCGAATGGAAGAAAACGGACTATTGTATACACAGGAAATTTATCGCGAGTTTTTGTACCAATTCCAGGAATTTTTCAGCCAGCTGCAGATTCAGGTCGGATTTTATGTCGGTTGCGCGAATCTGGGGCGGAGCCTGCATAATTTAAAAATGAAAACATGCTATCCGCGTGTGAGCCATGAAAAGGGGCACATCGAGTACCGGCATCTGTATGAACTGGGACTTGCGCTTGAAACGCTGAAAAATCCGGTGGACAATTCCCTTACCGATTCCTGCCATCTCCATGTGATCAGTGGGGCGAACCAGGGCGGAAAATCGACATTTTTGCGGAGTGTCGGCATTGCGCAGGTAATGATGCAGGCGGGTATGTTTGTTCCGGCGGTGTATTTTGAGAGCCCGCTGTATGATAACATATTGACACATTTTACCAGACGTGAGGACAGCAGCATGAACAGCGGACGGCTGGATGAGGAAATGAAACGCGTGAACCGCATCGTGGATATGGTGACGGATCGAAGCCTCATCCTTTTCAATGAGTCGTTTTCCAGTACGACGGAAAAAGAGGGGAGCCAGATCGCGGAGCATATTATTCAGGCGATGTATGACAGTGGCGTGAGTGTGTTTATGGTGACGCACCTTTTTGCATTTGCAAGTCAGATGTATGCGAAAAATCTGCAGGGAGCACGATTTTTAAGTGCAGAGCGAAAAGAAGACGGAACACGTACTTTTAAAATGATCGATCATGAGCCGACGGAGACAAGTTACGGATTGGATCTGTATGCAGAAATCATAGAGCGAAAAGAGTAAAAGAAAGGGATGCCCTCATGTGAGAACATCCCTTTTGAATTGTTAAGTAACTATTCAGGCCCCCTCTTCCCCACATTCGCATTTCGAACACTTCGTGTTCTTTTCTCGCCTTTGACAAGGCTAA
>OGQN01000925.1_pt1 | contig 25433 bp, 19 predicted proteins | sample 1553231 | NCBI WGS metagenome assembly OGQN01 (sample SAMEA2579950, study PRJEB22360) | human gut metagenome | biome: human gut; feature: human-associated habitat; material: faeces | place: Denmark | collected 2008/2010 | reverse complement strand
GGCCGGGTATCAACCGCTTAATGCATTAAATAGAAAATCGCCCCTATGGTTTCCACGAAAAAGATGGTATAATTGACATACGAATATACGCACACGGAGGAAGTATGCATGAGTGAATTTGTGACTTTGAAAGATGTTAAGAAGATATATCAGATGGGCGAAGTTGAGATCATGGCGGCCGCAGGAATTGATTTTGAGATTAAAAAGGGAGAATTTGCAGTTGTTGTTGGTCCGAGTGGAGCCGGGAAAACCACAGTTCTCAATATTCTTGGCGGCATGGATACGGCATCTGAGGGGCAGGTGATGGTAGATGGGCAGGATATTGCTACGTATTCAACGAAGCAGCTGACTGCATATAGAAGAGACGATATCGGATTCGTGTTCCAGTTTTATAATCTGATACCGAATCTGACGGCACTGGAGAATGTGGAGCTTGCACTCCAGATATGTAAGAATCCGATGGATGCAAAAGAGGTATTGGAAGAAGTAGGACTTGGAGACCGTCTGGATAATTTTCCTGCTCAGTTATCAGGAGGAGAACAGCAGAGAGTGTCGATTGCAAGGGCACTTGCGAAGAATCCGAAATTATTACTCTGTGATGAACCAACGGGAGCGCTTGATTACAATACAGGCAAATCCATTTTGAAATTACTTCAGGATACATGCCGGAACAATGGTATGACAGTTATACTGATCACACATAACTCGGCAATAGCACCGATGGCAGACCGGGTGATCAAGATCAAGAACGGACGGGTTGATAAGATCATCGAAAATCCGCAGCCGGTTTCGGTTGAGACCATAGAATGGTAAGACAAAGAGGTGAGGATAACAGATGGCAAGAAAGATAACACGAAAGAATTTTTACATGGAGATCCGACGGAATTTTGGCCGTTTTATTTCAATTCTTTTTATTGTTGCTTTGGGTGTTGCGTTCTTTTCTGGAATCCGGGCATCGGAACCATCTATGAGAATTACGGGAGATGCGTATTTTGATGAATCGGATCTGATGGACATTAAGGCTGTCAGTACGCTTGGAATTACGAAAGAGGATGTAAGTGCGGTCGGAAACGTAAAGGGAGTGGGAAAGGCTGAAGGTGCCTACAGTGCAGATTTCCTGAATATAAAGAATAAGAAACAATATGTACTTCATGTGATGTCAGCGATGGAGGATATGAATAAGATCACGGTAAGGGAAGGACGTATGCCGGAAAAAGCAGGGGAATGTCTGGTTGATGACCAGATGAATTATAAAATCGGCGAGACGATAAAATTAAAGTCCGGAACAGATGACAAGGTGACAGATACATTGAAGACGGACGAATTAAAAGTAGTCGGAAAAGGAAATTCCCCATACTACATTTCACTGAGCCGAGGAAGCACAACCATTGGAACCGGTACGATAAGCGGATTCGTAGTGGTTCCGGAGAAAACCTTTGATCTGGATGTGTATACGGAAATGTACGTACAGGTGGCAGGTGCAAAAGATCTGACTGCTTATACGAAGGCATATAAAGAGAAAGTAAAGACCGTCCAAAAGAGAATCGAAGCAATCACAGAAGAAAGAGGAAAGATCCGGAAGTCGGAACTTGAAGATAAGGCAAATGAAAAACTTGCGAAAGCGCAGAAAAAGCTGGATGATGGCAAAGCGGAATCGAAGCAGAAGCTTGAGGATGCCAAAAAGCAGATTACGGATGGAGAGACGCAGGTTTCGCAGGCAAAAGAAAAGATTGCGAGTGGAAAGTCGCAGATTGCAGCAGCAAAGCAGACGATAGATACAAAACAAAAAGAATTGGATCAGGCGAAAAAGACGTATCAAAATGGACTGAAAGAGCTTTCCCAGGGAAAGAAACAGTACGAACAAGGAAAAGCTGCGTATGATTCCCAGTATGCAGAAGCGCAGGCAAAGATTCAGGCAGGAGAGGAAGGCCTGGTTGCATACAGAGCCGAACTGGATAAAGGCTGGGCGGGATATCAGACTCTTCTGAATACGATTGAGGCACTAAAAGCACAGGCAGCAGGCGGTTCGGGACAGAATCCGGATCAGGAGAATCCCAACCAGGATCAGGAGAATCCCAACCAGGATCAGGAATTATTACAGAAGATCCAGGTAATGGAGCAGCAGGCGCAGGAGACCAAGAAGACACTGGATGCAAAAGAACAGGATTATCAGACCCAGAAGGCCGGACTTGATGCAGCAAAGCAAAAGCTCGCAAGTGGGAAAGCCGAGCTTGACCAGGCAAAAGCGAAGTTGGACGCCAGTGAAGCAAAGCTTACCAGTGCAGCCGCAAGTATAGAATCCGGACAGAAACAATTAGATGCCGGTAAAGCAGAGTTGAAAGCACAGGAACAGACATTGCAAAATGGCGAGACAGAAATTGCTCAAAATGAAGCCAAACTTGCCGATGCGAGAAAAGAATATGAGGACGGAAAAGAGACATTTGAGGAAGAAATCGCAAAAGGTGAGAAAAAGCTTGCTGATGCAAAAGAACAGATTAAGAAGATAAAAAATCCAAAATGGTATGTATACAATAGAAGTACACTGGTAGAATATGATGGATTTGGGGAAAATGCAAACCGTATGCGTGCAATCGGAAAAGTATTTCCTGTGATGTTCTTCTTAGTTGCAGCTCTGATCAGTCTGACCGGTATGACCCGTATGGTGGAAGAGCAGAGAATTGAGATCGGTACAATGAAAGCACTGGGATACGGTAATTTTTCTATTGCTTCCAAGTATCTGGGATACGCGTTTCTTGCAACAGCGGGAGGAAGTATTCTGGGAGTGCTGACAGGAGAAAAGATCTTGCCGTATATTATCATTTATGCATATGAGATTATGTATCCGCATATTCCGAAGATTTATGTACCATATCATATGAGTTATGCGGTGATGGCATCGGCCGCTTCGATCGTGTGTACCATGGGAGCGACACTTGCATCCTGCTATAAAGAACTGGCTGCAGAACCGGCTGTGCTGATGCGTCCGCCGGCACCAAAAAAGGGAAGAAGAGTGTTCCTGGAAAGAATCGGATTTATCTGGAAACGAATGAATTTCACATGGAAATCAACAATCCGAAACCTGATGCGTTATAAAAAACGTTTCTTTATGACGATATTCGGAATTGGCGGCTGTATGGCACTGATGCTGGTTGGATATGGGGTAAAGGATTCGGTATATGAGATCGCAGATATTCAGTACGATGAGATCCAACTGTATGACGGGCACATTTTCTACAAGGATGATGTAACAAAGACAGAGAAAGAAGAGTTGAAGGAATATCTGAAAGAAGATACGGATATTCAGACTTATATGGATGCGAGGATGCAGAGCGTGACGGCATCAAAGGGAAATAAAAAACGCAGCGTTTATCAGTGCGTACTTGGCAATCCGGATATTGTCGGAAAATATGAAGATTTCCATGACAGGAAGACGAAAGAATCATACAAACTTACAGACAATGGTGCAATTGTCAGTGAGAAGACGGCAAAACTTCTGAATGTAAAAGAAGGTGATACGATAAATCTTAAGGACGGTATGGCAAAAGGTGTCACAGTAAAAATTGCGCATATCTGTGAGAACTATATGGGACATTACATATATTTTACGCCGCAGTATTATAAGAAAGTATATGGAAAGACAGCAGAATATAACTGTATCATGTTCCGGGCAAAGGATGGATATTCAGAAGAGCAGGTGAAAAAAGCCGGAGAAAAAATCCTTGCGAAAGATCAGGTACTGACAATCTCTTATCTGCATGATATTAAGGATCAGCTGGATGATATGCTTGCCAGCCTGAATCTGGTGATCATAGTCCTGATCGTTTCGGCGGGAATGCTTGCATTTGTAGTACTTTATAATCTGAACAGTATTAACATTACAGAGCGTCAGAGAGAGCTTGCAACTTTGAAAGTGCTTGGCTTCTATGATGTGGAAGTAGCGGAATATGTATTCCGGGAAAATATCCTGCTGACGCTTATTGGAGCTTTCGTAGGTGTGATATTCGGTAAAGTCCTGCACCTGTTCGTAATTCAGACGGTGGAAGTGGATGCGGCGATGTTTGGACGAAGCATTTATCTTCCGAGTTATATCTACAGCTTTTTATTTACGATAGGATTTTCATTATTCGTAAACTGGGTAATGTATTTCAAGTTAAAGAAAATTGACATGGTAGAATCATTGAAAAGCATAGAGTAGCCGGAAAAATGGTACGGCACATATAATATTAATATAAGGATATTCGGCGAAAATATCATAAAAATATCAAAGTTTATAAATGGTTTATAAATTTCATAGAATTGTTAGCACTCTTTTTAAAAGAGTGCTAATTTTCTATTGACTTTTAAAATATGCAGTATTATCATATCTGTTAGATGAAAAATGTAACAAAAAGATGTGGGCCAGTCGGTAATACGGCATCTTTTGTCACTAATATGATAGAAATATAAAAGTAGAAATAGGAGTGATTTACAATGGCAGCAAAGAAAGGTAGTTTGTCAATCAGCAGTGAAAACATTTTCCCGATCATTAAAAAATGGGTATATTCCGATCACGATATTTTCGCACGTGAGTTGGTTTCCAATGGATGTGATGCGATCACAAAACTGAAGAAGCTGGATATGATGGGTGAATACCAGTTACCGGATGATTACAAACCGGCGATCAAAGTTGAGGTTAATCCAGAAGAAAAAACTCTGAAATTTACAGATAACGGTCTTGGAATGACAGCCGATGAGGTAGAAGAATATATTACACAGATTGCATTTTCAGGAGCTACACAGTTCCTTGAAAAATATAAAGATAAGACAACAGAAGATGATATGATCGGACATTTCGGTCTTGGATTCTATTCTGCATTTATGGTAGCAGATGAGGTGCATATCGATACACTCTCTTACAAAGAAGGCGCAAAACCGGTACACTGGGTAAGCAACGGCGGAACTGAGTATGAGATGGAAGAAGGCGACAAACAGGAAGTCGGATCTACAATGACCCTGTATCTGAATGAGGACAGCCTGGAGTTCGCTAATGAATACAGAATGAGAGAAGTTCTGGAGAAATATTGTTCATTTATGCCGGTAGAAATCTTCCTTTCCAAGGCAAATGCAGAGCCTGAATATGAGACGATCGACGAAGCAGATCTGAAAGATGATGATGAAGTAATCGAGCATATTCACGAAGATGCCAAGATGGAAGAAAAAGAGAATGAAAACGGCGAGAAAGAAATGGTAGAGACAGAACCTGCCAAAGAAAAAGTAAAGATCAAAAAACGTCCGGTTTCATTAAGTGATATCCACCCACTGTGGACAAAGCATCCGAATGAATGCAGTGATGAAGATTATCTGAACTTCTACCGCAAAGTATTCATGGATTACAAAGAGCCACTGTTCTGGATTCATCTGAACATGGATTATCCATTTAATTTAAAAGGAATTTTGTACTTCCCAAGAATCAACACAGAGTATGATTCTATTGAAGGAACAATTAAGTTATACAACAACCAGGTATTTATCGCGGACAATATCAAAGAAGTCATTCCGGAATATCTGATGGTATTAAAGGGAGTCATCGATTGTCCGGATCTGCCGCTTAACGTATCACGTAGCGCATTACAGAATGACGGATTTGTGAATAAGATCTCTGAATACATTTCCAAGAAGGTTGCAGACAAGCTTTCCGGAATGTGCAAGACAAAGAGAGAAGACTATGAGAAATACTGGGATAACATCAGTCCGTTCATCAAGTTCGGATGCCTGAAAGATGAAAAGTTCTGTGACAAGATGAAAGACGCGGTTCTGTTCAAGAATCTGGATCACAAGTATCTGACACTGAAAGACTGTATCGAGGCAAATGGTGGAACCGTAGAAGATCCGAATGCCAAGACAGAGGACAACAAAGCAGATGATCAGAACACAGAGAAGAAAGAAGAAGACAAGACGATCATCTACTATGTAACCGATGAGATCCAGCAGAGCCAGTACATCAATATGTTTAAGAAACAGGGCATGGATGCAGTAATCCTCGGCCACAATATTGATTCACCGTTTATTACACAGTTAGAGCAGCGCAATCAGAACATCAAGTTCCAGAGAATTGATGCAGATGTAACAGCAGGAGCAAAAGAAGAAGTTGCCGAAGAGGAAAAAGAAGCATTCCAGAAGACATCTGACAGCCTGGTAGAAATCTTCCGTAAAGAGCTTGGTGACGAGAAACTGGATGTTAAGATCGAAAAATTAAAAGATGAAAATATAGCTTCTATGATGACATTATCTGAAGAGAACCGCCGTATGCAGGAAATGATGAAGATGTACGGCATGAGCGGAATGGATATGGGTACAACAAGTACACTGATCCTGAATGCAAATCATCCGCTGGTTCAGTATGTAGTTGATCATAAGGACAGCGAGAATACAAGTATTATCTGCAAACAGTTGTATGATCTGGCAATGCTGGCACATAAGCCATTGAATCCTGAAGAGATGACAGCGTTTGTAAAGAGAAGTAATAAGATTATGATGCTGCTTACGAAGTAAGTCTGGCAGAGAGTTGAAGTAAAGAAGACCATGCAGCCGTGGAAAGAGAAATCCATAGCTGCATGGTCTTTGCTTGTATTCTAGTATTCGCCTTCGATATTTTTGGATTTTAAGATGGATTTTACTTCGGTATCCCATTCTCTTTCGATGGACTTATCCATAGAAAAGGTTTTGAGGGAAGTGCCGGTGATGCATTGGAGGGTGCTTCCATCGTAGTGGAAATTGAGGTAGAGTCCCTGAATGTCTTCCGGGCGGTAAGCGGTCAGGCCGTGGGCTGTCAGGAAGGCAGGAATCTGATCGTCCGGGAGAGCAAGGACAATCTTGAAGTTCAGAGGAGTGCGTTTGCCACGGATGATCTGGAAGCAGAAGTCACGGATCTTTTCCCAGCGGGAGTAAGTCTCTTCCAGTTTTTCGTCGAAGAAGTCTTCCTGGAGATAACCGCTTATGGTGAATTTGTTAAATGTAGTGAATTCTCCTTCGATAAAGAGAAATGTATCAAAAGTATCCTTTAAAAGAAGATGGGACATACAATTTTTGGCTGATAACTGGTATACGTTCATAAGGAATAACCTCCGGATAAAAATAAATGTAATCTGTATTATAGCACAAAAATTGATATAAATTGACATGGGAATGAAAAAACAGTAAAATAAGTTGAATATATATTTATGAACAAAAAGAAATGTAGAAGAGAGGAATTTTTTTGGAAATAGATAATAAAAATTCTGAGGAGAAGGAAGCTAAACAGCCGGCAGAGATTCCGGAAAAAGAAAAGGATCATGTGCTTACGACTGCAGTAATTCTGGCAACAGTGATCATTGTGCTTGGAGGAATCGTTGTAGCAGTAAGGCTTAATAATCCAAAGCAGGACACAACGAAAGGCAGGAAGATCCTGAGTGAGATGGATCGTACGGATGTCGGAAAAGTAAATAAAAAAATCCAGAAACTTGAAGAGGAAGAACGTGTGAAGGAAGAAGCAGCAGATAACAGATCCGTAAGCGAAAAGTTTGCGGATTGTCTGATCCTTGGAGATTCGATCACACAGGGCTTATATGAGTACGGAGTGCTGGATGAGGCGAATGTACAGGCAGACCGCGGAACGGAAGTTTCGGAAGTCAGCAGTAAAAAGATTGAGGAACATATAAAAAAAGCCAAAGAGATGAAGCCGGAAGTGCTGTTTCTTTCCTATGGAATGAATGATATTGAAGCACAGAATGGAAATGCGTCCGGATTTGTGAAAGCATATAAAAATGTTATAGAGGATCTGAAAGAGTCCCTGCCGGATACGAAGATTTATGTCAATTGTATTCTTCCGGCGGCGCAGTCGGCGATTGAAACAAGACCTTTATTTGCCAATGTTCCAAAGTTCAATCAAAAACTGAAAAAATTATGTAAAAAAGAAAAAGTGACATTCATCGATAATACAGATCTGGTAAAACAGGAGTATTATGCCGATGATGGGATCCATATGTCACCATCTTATTATACGAAATGGGTAGATCATATGGCGGAGGCAGCAGGATTATAATGAGAAAAGGAAGACTGGATATTATTAATATATGTAAGTATCTGATGGTGATCGCACTGATTGCCTATGTGGTATTGCTGGTTTCCGGAGAGGGAGATAATACCGTATCCGTAGATACGATACAAAAGAATATTGAAAAATCTGTTTCTCTGAAAGGCATGAAAAAGGGAAGTTCTCAGGACCTTAAGAAGTATTATGGTCTGAATGCCAACGATTATGCCGGAACAATGTTGTATATACCGGATGATGTCATGAGTGTAAATGAGATACTGGTAGTAAAAGTAAAAGATAAGAGCCAGGTAGAAGATGTGGAGAAGGCTGTAGAGGAGCGTTTGTCTACACAGAAGAAGAGTTTTGAGGGCTATGGTGTAAAACAGACCAGGCTTCTTCATTCTGCAATCGATGAAACCAGGGGGTATTACATATTATTAGCTGTTTCAAAAGATGCGGATCGCATAGAAGCCGCATTTAAGAATAGTATTTATTAGAAGGCAGAGGAATTAGAAAGATGTTATTTAGCAGTATTGTTTTTTTATTTACATTTTTACCGGCTGTGTTGGTGTTGTATTATCTGCTGCCGGAGAGATTCCACAATCCGGTTTTGCTGCTTGCAAGTCTGATTTTTTATGCGTGGGGTGAACCGGTCTATATTTTCCTGATGCTGTTATCCATTTTGTTCAATTATTTCAGTGGACTTGATATAGCAAGAAATCTGACGGACAGAAGGCTGGCAAAAAGAAGCCTTATATTCAATATTGTGGTGAACATTGCAATCCTGGGATTTTTCAAATATGAAGGCTTTGTGCTGAATTCACTGAATGCGGTGCTGCCGGTGCATATTACATATCATCCGCTGGCACTGCCGATCGGTATCTCATTTTATACATTCCAGATATTGTCTTATATTATAGATGTTTATCGGGGAAATGTTAAAGTTCAGAAGAATATCCTGAACTTTGCATTATATGTAACAATGTTTCCGCAGCTTATCGCAGGACCGATCGTACAGTATGCAGATGTTGAAGAGCAGCTTGTAAACCGCAAATCATCATGGAACAAGTTCGGAGAAGGGTGCATGTATTTTATACGTGGACTTGCAAAAAAGGTATTGCTTGCGAATACTTCCGGTATGATATTTACGGAAGTAACCGGACTTGGAAAGGGCAATGTGTCGGTACTGAGTGCATGGCTTGGTGCTTTTGCCTATATGTTTCAGATTTATTTTGATTTCAGCGGTTATTCGGATATGGCAGTGGGACTTGGAAAGATGTTTGGATTTGAGTTCTGTATGAATTTTAATTATCCGTACATAGCGAAAAGTATTACTGAATTCTGGCGCAGATGGCATATTTCTCTGAGCAGCTGGTTCAGGGATTATGTATACATTCCGCTCGGGGGCAACAGAGTATCGAAGAGCCGGCATATCTTCAATCTAATGGTTGTATGGTTTCTGACCGGATTATGGCACGGAGCTGCATGGAATTTCGTGGCATGGGGATTGTATTACGGGATCATACTGATCATTGAAAAATATATCCTGTCACCGGTACTGGATAAACTCCCTTCGGTTGTACGCCATATTTACAGTATTGTGCTGGTTGTGATCGGATGGGTATTATTCTTTAGTCCTTCACTTGGAGGGGCGGCCAGATATCTGGGAATGATGTTTGGAGCAGGAGCACACGGAGTGGCAGACAGGGAAAGCCTGTATCTGCTTACAACGAATCTGGTATTGTGGATCATTCTGATTATTGGTTCTACTCCGCTTACAGATGTCAGATATCAGCATATGCTGCGCCAGAAGAAGTGGAATACGACGCTTCTGAATGGAATCGTATATGCGGTACTGTTCATTTTGTGTATCGCATATCTAGTGACAGAGACATATAATCCGTTCCTGTATTTCAGATTTTAGGAGTAAAAATGAGACAGTCAAGAAAAAAATGGGAAAGAAGAAGAGAAGTGCATAGAAATAAATTAGCAGCGGTGATATTTGTCATAATGATGATTGCTTTCTGTGTTGTGAATCTGGCAACGGGTGACCGGGAATTCTCGGCGACAGAGAACCGGGCACTGGAACAGAGACCAGAACTTACAATTTCAGGAATAGAAAGCGGAAGATGGATGGAGCAGTACGAATCCTATGTATCAGATCAGTTCGCGGGAAGAGATTTCTGGGTAATGCTAAAAAGCAGGGTGGATCTGCTGGCAGGAAAGAGAAAAGCGAATGGCGTGTTCAAAGGAAAAGACCATTATCTTCTGGAGGATATTGCAAAACCGGATGAAGATCAGATGAAAGAAAATCTGTCTGCAATGAAAATGTTTCAAAAACAATATAAAGATATACCAATGTACATGATGCTGGTTCCGAATGCGGCTAATATCGAATCGGATAAACTTCCGGGATATGCAGTTACAGAGAATCAGGAGAAGCAATTTAAAGCAATTCACAGTACACTGGGATCTGTTTATACATGGGTGGATGTCAGTGATATTTTAAAAAAACACAGATCAGAAGAAATCTATTATCACACAGATCATCACTGGACAACACTTGGCGCGTATTACGGTTATCAGGCTCTTTCAAAAAGCATGAAGCTTGATACATCCAAAACCTCTGACATGAAGCCTTATGCGGTGACCAATGCATTTAACGGAACACTGGCTTCGACGAGCGGATATGAAACGGGATATGAAGAACCGATATATATCTATGCACCCGACAATCTTAAGAATGCAACAGAGGCTGTAGTAAATAATGTAAATGAAAAAAAGAAGACGGCAAGTCTTTATGATACTTCCAAGCTTAAAGGAAAAGACAAATATGCACTTTTTCTTGGCGGAAATTATCCGATCCTTGACATCAAGACGACGGCAGATTCGACAGACAGGCTTCTGATCATCAAGGATTCTTATGCCAATAGTCTGATTCCGTTCCTGATACCTTATTACAGGGAAATTGTGGTTGTCGATCCAAGGTATTATTATGATGATATTGAAAAGGTCATGAAGAAGGATAATATCACAAGTGTATTATTTTTATATAATGGAAATACTTTTGTAAAAGATAACAGTATCAGCGGGGTGTTACAGAATGATTAGGCTGAATAAATATTTAAGCGAAGCCGGTGTGTGCTCAAGAAGAGAGGCGGACCGGCTGATAGAATCCGGCGTTGTAACGGTGGATGGAAAAAATGCCGTACCCGGAATGAAGGTTGAAGACGGACAGGAAGTCTGTGTGGGGAAAAAACGGATAAAAAGCAAGACAAAAAAGACAGTCCTGGCGGTATATAAACCCGCTGGGATTGTTTGCACAGAAGATAAAAGGGAAAAGAAGAATATTATCAGATTCCTGAATTATCCGCTACGCGTGACCTATGCGGGAAGACTGGATAAAGATTCGGAAGGACTTCTGATCATGACCAATGATGGTGATCTGATCAATGGCATGATGCGTGCAAGATTCTCCCATGAGAAAGAATATAAGGTCACAGTTAATAAAGAAATCACACCGGAGTTCATAGAAAAAATGAGTCGCGGAGTACATATCAGAGACAGGGAGAAGAACCTGGATGCGGTGACCAGGCCGTGTAAAGTGAGAAAGAATGGAAAATACACATTTTCCATTATTCTGACGCAGGGCATTAACAGACAGATCCGCAGGATGTGTGAGGCACTTGGCTATAAGGTGACAACACTGAAGAGAATCCGCATTATGAATGTAGAACTAGGTAATCTGAAACCGGGAGAGGTAAGAGAATTAACAGAACAGGAGTTAAAAGAATTGTATGGGACAGTCAAAGAACGAGAGAATGAAAGAACTGGTCAGCCTTCTGAATAAAGCTTCCAGAGCATACTATCAGGAAGCACAGGAGATCATGAGTAATTATGAATATGACAGATTGTATGATGAACTTAAGGAGCTTGAGGATGAGCTTGGTATTACCTTGTCAAACAGTCCGACGGTAAATGTAGGATATGAAGTGGTAAGCGAACTGCCGAAAGAAAGACATGAAAGCCCGATGCTTTCTCTGGATAAGACGAAAGAAGTAGAAGAACTTAAGAACTTTGTGGGAGATCAGAAAGTTCTGATGTCATGGAAGATGGATGGTCTGACGGTTGTACTGACTTATCGTGATGGAAAGCTTTATAAGGCGGTCACCAGAGGTAACGGAGAAGTCGGAGAAGTGATCACGAACAATGCGAAAGTATTCAAAAATGTGCCGGTCCAGATTGCATATCAGGGAGAATTGATCTTAAGAGGAGAAGCAGTCATAGGATATAAGGATTTTGAAAAAATCAATCAGGAGATTGAAGATGTAGATGCCAGGTACAAGAATCCAAGAAATTTGTGCAGCGGTTCTGTCAGACAGCTGAATAACCAGATCACGGCTAAACGTAATGTAATGTTCTATGCATTTACACTGGTGCAGGCAGACGGAGTTGATTTTCAGAATTCCAGAGCCTGTCAGATGGAATGGCTGAAGTCACAGGGATTTACAACAGTGGAGTATTATATGGTGACCAGAGATACTGTTGAGGACGAAGTTGCTAAATTTTCGTCTAAGATCAGTGAAAATGATTTCCCGTCGGACGGACTTGTATTAACATATGATGATATAGCGTATGGACGGTCGCTTGGAAGAACTGCAAAATTTCCGAGGGATTCTTTTGCGTTCAAATGGCAGGATGAGATCAGAGAGACAGTATTAAGAGAGATTGAGTGGAGTCCGTCAAGAACCGGACTGATCAATCCGGTTGCAATCTTTGATCCGGTAGAACTTGAGGGAACAACAGTAAGCCGTGCAAGTGTTCACAATATCAGTATTATGGAAGAACTGGAACTTGGGATCGGTGACAGGATTGAAGTATATAAGGCTAATATGATCATCCCGCAGATTGCAGAGAATCTGACAAGAAGCGGAGTAAAAGATATTCCGTGTAAATGTCCTGTCTGTCAGGGAGAGACAAAGATCCGGCAGGTCGGCAACGCAAAAGCATTGTACTGTATGAATCCGGAATGTCAGGCGAAGCACGTCAAATCATTTGCACTGTTTGTCAGCAGGGATGCACTTAATATAGAAGGATTATCAGAAGCAACACTGGAAAAATTCATTTCCAGAGGATATATTCATACATTTGCAGACATCTTCCATCTGGATCAATACAAAGAAAAAATTCAAAAGATGGAAGGATTCGGAGAAAAATCATATAAAAAACTGACAGAAAGTATAGAAAAGGCAAGAACGACGACCCTGCCGAGAGTCATTTATTCTCTGGGAATTGCAGGAATCGGACTTGCCAATGCAAAAGTTATTTGCAGAGAATTAAAATATGATGTAGAATCTCTTCTGAAGGTTTCGGAAGAAGAATTAAATGAGATTCAGGGAGTCGGAGAGGTTCTGGCAAAAGCGTTCGTCGGATATTTTGCAGATGCAAAACATGTGGAGAATTTCAGAAGGCTTTTAAATGAGCTGACCATTCCGGAAGAGACTGTAACAAAACAGCAGATTTTTGAAGGCGTTAATTTTGTAATTACCGGAAGCGTAAAGCATTTTGCCAATCGTGGAGAAGTAAAAGAGCTGATTGAAAGTCTGGGTGGAAAAGTGACTGGATCAGTCACATCAAAGACAAACTATCTGATTAATAATGATGTGACGAGTACGTCATCCAAGAATAAAAAAGCGAATGAGCTGGGAATACCGATTATTTCAGAAGAGACATTTCTGGAACTGGTAAATCAGGGGGAAGCATAAAAGCAGGATAAAAGTCAGAGTGAAATGCGTAAACTACGTTAAGAAGGAGAGAATAATGGCAAATCAGGATGATAACAACAATCAGGAAATTGAAAAAGTAGAAGATGTAGAGGTTGAGACAACAAAGAATACATCTGATACAGATAATAAGAAACAAAATAATGACGATGGATATGAAAAAGTCTGCTTTATCTGCAGACGTCCAGAGAGCGTTGCAGGAAAAATGATTGAACTTCCGAATCATATCTGTGTCTGCAATGACTGTATGCAGAAAAGCTTTGATGCAATGTCAAATGGCCCGATTGATTACAGTCAGCTGATGAATATTCCGGGAGTACAGGTATTTAATATGGCTGATATGGAACAGAGTATTCCAAAGCAGCAGAAGATCAAAAAGAAAAAAGAGGGCGAAGAATATAAACCATTAGTAGATATCAAGAATCTTCCGGCACCACATAAGATCAAGGCAAAACTGGATGAGTATGTGGTAGGTCAGGAATATGCAAAGAAAGTTATGTCTGTAGCTGTTTATAATCATTATAAACGTGTGGCTACTGATTCTATGGATGATATTGAGATTGAAAAGTCCAATATGCTCATGATCGGACCTACAGGTTCCGGTAAGACGTATCTGGTAAAAACACTGGCAAAGATTCTGGATGTACCGCTTGCGATCACAGATGCGACTTCACTTACGGAAGCCGGATATATCGGAGATGATATTGAGAGTGTGGTTTCCAAACTGCTTGCAGCTGCAGATAATGATGTAGAGAAGGCAGAACAGGGAATCATCTTTATCGATGAGATCGATAAGATCGCAAAGAAGAAGAATTCAAGTCAGAGAGACGTAAGCGGTGAGTCGGTACAGCAGGGAATGTTAAAACTTCTTGAAGGAAGCGATGTAGAAGTACCTGTCGGCGCAACCAGTAAAAATGCCATGGTTCCGCTTACAACCGTGAATACAAGAAATATTCTCTTCATCTGCGGCGGAGCGTTCCCGGATCTTAACGGAATCATCAAAGAGCGTCTGACCAAACAGGCAGCAATTGGTTTTGGAGCAGACTTAAGAGACAAGTATAATAACGACAAAGAGATACTGAAGAAAGTAACAACAGAAGATTTACGTGCATTTGGAATGATTCCTGAGTTCTTAGGACGTCTGCCAATCGTGTTCACTTTACAGGGGATGAGTGAAGAGATGCTGGTAGAGATTTTAAAAGAACCTAAGAATGCAATATTAAAACAGTATCAGAAACTGCTGGCATTGGATGAGGTAAAACTGGAATTCAATGACGATGCTCTTCATGCAATTGCGAAGAAGGCATTGAAGAAAGATACCGGAGCAAGAGCACTTCGTGCGATCATTGAAGAATTCATGCTGGATATCATGTATGAAATCCCGAAGGATGACAATATCGGAGAGGTTATCATCACGAAGGAATATATCGAAGGAACCGGAGGACCGGTAATTATGTTGAGAGGTCAGGAAGTACCAAGACTTCAATAATACATTTTACATATAAACTATTATATAATTTTTTTACTTGGAGAAGAATGGAGGAAAGACAGCGATGGGGGAATTATCAGCTATTCCAATCTGGCTCTGCATACCCTTTGCAGGGCTGTTGCTTAGTATTGCGGTAATGCCGCTGTTCAAGCCGGACTGGTGGGAAAAACATCAGCCGCTGGCAGTTGCATTCTGGTCAATCTTGTTTATTATTCCTTTTACAGCGAAATATGGAATATTTACAATGAGTGAGACTGTTCTGGAATGTGTGGTAAATGATTATCTGACATTTATCGTTTTACTGTTTGGATTATTCTGTGTAGCAGGTAACATTACGATTGACGGTGAATTTGCCGGATCACCGAGGATTAATACGGCGTTGTTTGTTTTTGGTACACTGCTTTCCAGTGTGATCGGAACTACAGGATCAAGTATGCTTCTTGTACGTCCGTTTATTAAGATGAATTCATGGAGAAAGAGAAAGAGTCATATCATGATCTTCTTTATCTTCCTGATCTCTAATATGGGAGGATGTCTGACACCGATCGGAGATCCGCCGCTTCTGATGGGATTCATGCGTGGGGTACCTTTTTTCTGGAGTATGAAGTTATTCCATATTCTGGTTTTTAATATGATGATCCTTCTGGTGATATTCTATTTCCTGGACAGAAGAGCATACAGAAAAGATATTGCAGAAGGAAGAAAACCGGATATCAGAGAGCCGGGAACACATTTTAAAATTGTAGGACTTCATAATCTTATCTATGTAGCGATGATCGTCGGAGCCGTGATCTTAAGTGGAACACTTCCGGGAATGTCCGCATTCCAGAATGCAGACGGAACCGTAAAAGGACTTCATATCCTTGGAGAAGTTACACTTGGATTCCCGTCAATAATTGAGGTTGTGATCATCCTTCTGGCTGCATTCTTATCGTTTAAGACGACGAACGAAGAAGTCCGTATCCGTAACCACTTTACCTGGGGTGCAATCCAGGAAGTTGCGGTTCTGTTTATCGGAATCTTTATTACTATGCAGCCGGCACTTATGATCCTGAAAGCGAATGGAGCGGAGCTTGGAATCAGCAAACCATTCCAGATGTTCTGGGCTACAGGAGCTCTGTCAAGTTTTCTTGATAATACGCCGACATATCTTGTGTTCCTTACAACAGCAGGAGCACTTGGATTCAAGGGCGGTGTGGCAACAACGCTTGGTGCTGTTCCGGTTAAGATGCTGGAGGCAATCTCGTGTGGTGCTGTATTCATGGGAGCAAATACATATATAGGAAATGCACCGAACTTTATGGTAAAATCTATGTCGGATGAAAACGGTGTGCGTATGCCGTCGTTCTTCGGATATATGGCATGGTCACTGACATTTTTGATACCGGTATTTATTATCGATATGTTGATATTCTTTTTATAGAAGGGGGTGCGGAAAATGCAGGAGAATAAGAATAAATATTATGACATTGCAGAACGGATCTATGATCTGGACGGAGAAGTATATGAATGTGTAGGATCTTCTCTGGGCCGTACCTTTACAGGAGATAAACGTACCTGTGTGAACAATCTGGTTATGCTGATGCGTACCAAGCCGCAGGGACATCTTCTTAGAAGTGAGCTGGCATTGATCAGTAACATGGCACGTACGATCCGAAAGGATGAAGACCGTTCCAGACTGATGAAAAAATACGATGAGATATTAAAGGAAATAGCAGAGCTTCCTGCAAGTTTCGGTAAGGTTGAAATTCTGGATGAAAACAGGGCGAAGTTGAATACAGCGAATCTGCGTCAGAAGTTTTCAAAAGACGATCATCTTATTATTTGTATCGGAAGAACGCAGGGAAGTGCCGGAAATGATATTGGATTTGCACTGGCAGATGCACTTAGAATCAACTACTATGATGCAGAAATCTTTAATGAAGTATTAAGAAGACTGGATGCGGAGAAGGATTCTGTGACAGATGTGGCGGATCTGGGAACGGATCTGATCGAGAACAAATATCAGGGATCCGGAAGGACGATCAAAGAGCGTCTGAAAGACTTTGACCGCTATCATGGATTGACAAGAGAAGACGCGATCTTCTTCAATCAGAGTGACCTGATCTGCAAAATGGCAAAAGAAGAAGATTTTATTGTAATGGGTAGATGTGCAGATGTGATACTTGCGAATAACCATATTCCACATATCAGTATTTTTATTACGGCACCGTTCGAACAGCGTGTGCGTCGTATTATGGAGGTCAATGATCTGGATCATAAGAAAGCGGTACGTCTGCTTAAAAAGCTGGATCGTCAACATGCAAGATATTACAATTATTATACCGGTCAGAAATGGGGAGATGCTATGAACTATGATATCTGTTTTAACAGTGCAAGTTATGGTATTGAAGAGTCGGTAGACATTATTGAACGTATGCTGAACCAGAATACGAATTCATAATAAAAGATTAATGAATGACAGGGAACCTTTCATATACATAAAACAAATGTATATGAAAGGTTTTTTTGATTTGGAAGAGAACTGTAAAGAAAAGATTATTTCCGAAGATTACTGGGATTTTATTATTCCATTATACAGAGATGAGGAACTTAAGGAAGTGAATCCGGAAAATGCGTGTATTCAGGAGATGGATTTTGGATATAAAAGTGTATCTGTAGACAGAAGGATTCTGCTTCCATTATCGTTCAGAGAATATTGGTACAGTACGATCCCAAAATGTTATACACTTCTGGATATGCAGCCGTTAGATGCAGCGGGAATTATTACATTGCAGAACTATCCGACACTTCAGCTGATGGGGGATGGGATCATGATCGGCTTTTTAGATACCGGGATAGATTATCAGAATCGTGTGTTTCGCAATCTGGACGGGACGACACGGATTGTGGGAATCTGGGATCAGACGATTCAGACGGGAAGAACACCACAGGGGCTTTATTATGGAACGGAATATACGGAAGAAATGATCAATGCAGCACTTAGATCGGAGGATCCGCTTCAGATAGTACCGAGTGTGGATACAGACGGACATGGAACATTTGTTGCAAGTGCGGCTGCAGGAGGAGCAGAAGTTGGAAAACAGTTTCTCGGGGCCGCACCGGAGGCTTCTATTGCAATGGTCAAATTAAAGCCGGCAAAAAATTATCTGAAAGAATTTTTCGCAATAGCACAGGATGCCGTATGTTATCAGGAAAATGATATTATGCTGGGACTCCGCTATCTGAATGACCTGGCAAGAAAACAGGGAATGCCGTTAGTGATCTGTGTAGCCATCGGAACAAGCTTTGGAGGACATAACGGAGATTCTATTCTGGCAGATATATTGGACATTTATGCGACGGTAAGAAACAGGTGTGTTGTAGTCGGAACAGGCAATGAAGCGGCCAGAAGACATCATTATTTTAACCGTTTTACGGATGCACAGGATATGAGGACAGCAGAAATCCGGGTAGGAGAAGGGACACAGTCTTTTGCCGTTGAATTATGGAGTACACTTCCGAATATCGTAATGGTGTCGGTTACTTCGCCGTCTGGAGAGCGTACGGGGATGATTCCGATACGTCTGGGGTATCTGTTTGATTTTTTATTTACATTTGAACGGACAACGATTACTGTGGAATACAGATTATTACAGAGGAATAATGATGCACAGCTGGTATTTATAAGGTTTCAGAATGCGGTTCCCGGAATATGGAAAATAGATATAAAGCCGGCGATGCAGACAACCGGAGATTTTCACATATGGCTTCCGATGGAAGAATTCCTGGAGGGAGAGGTATATTTTCTGGAATCAAATCCCGACACTACATTTACAGAGCCTTCAGGAGGAAGAAATACAATGACTGTGGCTTTTTATAACAGCAGGGAGAATGGAGTTGATATTAATTCGGGCAGGGGGTATACTAGAGATGAAAAAATAAAACCGGATTATGCTGCGCCGGGAGAAGCGGTCACAGGAGCAGTACCTGGCGGGGAATTTAAGAATCGGACCGGTTCGAGCGCCGCAACAGCGATTGCAGCAGGCGGATGTGCCCTGATCATGGAATGGATCAGTGAGCAGCCGGGGGCAAGAGGAGTGTCGTCCAGTCAGGTCAGAAATATTATCGTGATGGGAACACAAAAGCTTCCGGGAATAGAATATCCGAATACACAATGGGGATATGGGACGATGAATTTGTACCGATCATTGGATATTTTAAGACAGCTGTAAAGAAGAACGAGATAAGGAGAGGATACTAATGGCAGATTTTTTTGAAGAATTCGGCAGAATGGTTTCAGATGTTGCTAGTGACATCACAAAGAAGACAGGAGATACTCTGGAAATCCAGAAGATTAAAAGCAATGTTCGTTCGTTAAAGAGAGCGAATGAAAGAGATCTTGCAGATATCGGACGTATGGTATATGAAAAATTCCAGAGTGGAGAAGTGTCAGACATGGATTATGTAACGCTCTGCGAAGAGATAGAAAAACGTGACGAAGAGATAGAAAAACAGGAAGAAGAGATCGTAAAGATCCAGGGAGAAGTATAAATGCGTACACGCATACCCGGTGCGGTCGGAACACTGTTCGCTCTTGATATGGCTGTAAAACAGTACATAGAAGAGAATGTAAGCGAGACGGAAGAAAAAAGTCTCTGTGGGACAGGGATTCTGATCAGAAAAGTATATAATAAAGGATTTGCATTTAACTCTATGGATTCCGAACCGGAAAAAGTAAAGAAAGCGTCGGTGATGACGACAGCAGCGATCGGACTTCTGACAATTATAGAAGCTTTTAGGGAAGGGCATATGCTTAGTAAGATAGCCCTGACATTCTTAAGCGCAGGAGCTTTAAGCAATACTTATGACCGTGTTGTCAGAGGAAAGGTAGTGGATTATATCGGTATTAAATCCAGTCACAAAATACTGGGCAATATAACCGCCAATCTGGCAGATATCTATATTTTGCTCGGTTCTGTATTTGCATTTTTGAAAAAGAAAATAGATTAGGGCACAGGGAACAATTTGGAAAAATAACGAACCCTGTCATCTTTCAGGTGGCTTCACATAAAGTTAGTGAAGACACCCGGAAGATGACAGGGTTCGTTGTTTGTCGCCATGCGGTTCGAAAGAAGCCGCCAGATAAATCTAAAATAGAGCATGAAAAAAGCGGGTGATGGGAATCGAACCCACGTATCCAGCTTGGAAGGCTGGTGTTCTACCATTGAACTACACCCGCATAGCGTATCGGGGTGACAGGATTCGAACCTGCGACCTCCTGGTCCCAAACCAGGCGCTCTAGCCAAGCTGAGCCACACCCCGTTATTTGACGTGTCCTTAAGACAAATAGTATGATATCATGATAAAATGTAAAAAGCAAGTAAAAAATGAAAAAAATTGAAAAAAGTCATAATTATATAAAAAAACGACACAAATACGAAAAGTCAGAATCAATATTAAGGAAATGATAAGTTGTATCCGCTGGAATGCTGTTGTATAATTAAGAACGATGTCGAGAAAATAGATTATTATTAAGAGGACTGAATTGATAGATGAAGGAGACTAATAACGTAGAACAACGACCAAGCACTTCTCTTTCAAAAGGTGCAAGAAGAAATCAGATATTAAGGCGTATAACAGTAGTCGGTGTGATAGCAGCAGTAATAACTGCTGCTTTTGCTGGCTATTGTCTGCACCGTGAACGTGTAGAAGAAAAACAGAAAGCAGAAGAGCTCAGAAAAGAAAAGCAGGATAAAAAAGAGGCGGAAAAAGTAAAGTCAAAGCCGGAAACTGCCGAACAGAAATTGGAACGTGTACGAAAGCAGGCAACGGAACACGGATATCCGAAAAATGTGATCGAACTGTTGGATAAAAATGTGGAAACAGTAGATTTTGTGGCCGATTATGAAAAGAAAAAAGATAAGCCGTATGCAGATACGATAGGAAAAGATCTTTCGCAGGGAGGGATACCGGAACTTTTGCAGTGGGATGAACGATGGGGGTATGCTCCATACGGAACCAGTATAGTAGCGGCAAGTGGATGCGGACCGACCTGTATGGCGATGGTAGCAGCCGGACTGAATCAGGATGCGTCGATCACTCCGGCAAAGGTAGCTGCTTACGGAACGGAACATGGTTATGTGGACGAAGAGAATAACACGTACTGGAGATTCATGGATGAAGCCGGAGCAAACTGGAATCTTAACAGTACTGCAGGTCTTTTGTCAGAAGAGCAGGTAGCTTTAGAACTTTCGCAGGGACATCCGATCATATGCAGTGTCGGTCCGGGAGATTTTACCAAGATTGGACATTTTATCGTACTGACAGGTTATGAGAATGGCAATGTGAAAGTGAATGATCCGTTCAGCATAAAGAATTCGAAAGCAACATGGGTATTTGCCAATATCAAAGACCAGATAAAAGCGATGTGGGTATTTTCAAAAAAATAGCGATCAGACGGCAGGCACCGGTGGAAGATCGTTTTCGGGAAACAGGAGAGAAAGATATGAGATATGATTTTACAAAGATTATAGACAGGCATGGAAAAGATGCGATTGCAGTAGACGGACTTGGAAAGAATCCGGGATTTGCACCGGAACCGCCAAAAGACGGATTTGATGTGATCCCGATGTGGGTGGCAGACATGAACTTTGAAACTGTCCCAACGATTCCAAAAGCGATCATGGACAGGGCAGCACATCCGGCATATGGATATTTCAATCCGGTGGAAGAGTATTATGATTCGATCATACGCTGGCATAAGATCCGCAATAATGTAGAAGGACTGATGCCGGAATATATCGGATATGAGAACGGAGTATTAGGCGGAGTAATCTCTGCTCTGACAGCTTTTGCCGCACCGGGAGATGCTGTACTTCTTCACAGCCCGACTTACATCGGATTCACCAAATGCATCACAGAGAATGGATACAAGATTGTACACAGTCCGCTCAAAAAAGACGAAAAAGGAATCTGGCGGATGGATTATGAAGACATGGATGCCAAGTTAAAGGCAAATAACATCCATGTAGCAATCTTCTGTAGTCCGCATAATCCGACCGGACGTGTATGGGAGCGCCGAGAGATTGAAGAGGCGATGGAAGTATATAAGAACAATGAATGTGTAGTGATCGCAGATGAGATCTGGTCAGATCTGATCTTAAAAGGCAGCCAGCACATTCCGACACAGTCGATCAGTCCGGATGCAAGAAACCGTACGATTGCATTGTATGCACCGAGTAAGACATTTAACCTGGCAGGTCTGGTAGGAAGTTATCATATAATCTTCAACAAAATGCTGCGTGACCGGGTGGAGGCTAAATCAAGAAAATCACATTATAATACAATGAATGTATTATCTATGCATGCGCTGATCGGGGCTTACGAGGCAGAAGGATATACCTGGGTCAATGAGCTTTGCCAGGTATTATCTGAAAATGTTGATTATGCAGTGAATCATATCCGTGACTACTACAGAGGGATTGAAGTAAGTAAGCCGCAGGGAACTTATATGTTGTTCCTGGACTGCGAAGACTGGTGCGAGGAAAATTATAAGTCACTGGATGAGCTGTTAAAAGCAGGATGGGACGTAGGCGTTGCATGGCAGGACGGAAGACCGTTCCACCAGAAATATGGAATCCGTATGAATCTTGCATTACCGCTTGGCAGAGTAAAAGAAGCATTCGAGCGTCTGGATGAGTACGTATTTCATGTGTAAATATCTGGAAAATATACAGAAATAAAAAGTATAATGCTGTAGATTCCAAAGGAAAATACAGCATTTATTAAGAATGAGAGAAGTGAGAAAATTTGGATAATATAATTGTATCGTTTAATGTAATTGCACCGGTATTTTTTCTTATGGTATTAGGATATTTTCTGGTCAATTATACATCTCTGGCGGACGGAAAGCTTACAAAACAGGCAAATGCCATTGTGTTTAAGATATTTTTACCATGTATGTTATTCTACAATGTCTACCAGAGTGATATCGGTTCTGAGATACATAGCAGGATCAGGCTGTGCATCTGGGCAGCAGGGGGACTTCTGATACTGTTCGTATTGTTGTGTCTGATCGTTCCAAGGATCGTAACACAGGAAAATCAGCAGGGTGTAGTTATCCAGGGAATTTTCCGGAGCAATTATGTGATCTTCGGCGTTGCAGTCGTACAGAATATGTATGGACCGAAAAGTACGACGACAGCGGCAATTTTAAGTGCCATCCTGGTACCGATGTATAATTTCCTTGCAGTAGTGGCGCTGTCAATCTTCGGTGAAAAAAGGGAAAATGACTGGAAAAAGATCATTCTGGATATTATAAAGAATCCACTGATCATATCTTCGGTATTAGGGATTATATTTTCACTTCTTGGGATCAGACTTCCGACAGCTGTCGATACAACGGTTCAGGATCTGGCCAAATTATCAACACCGATTGCGTTTATGATTCTGGGTGGTGATCTGGACTTTTCAAAAGTAAAAGGAAACTTAAAAACAGCATTTGTGGTATTGACGATCAAGCTGGTAATCTTGCCGCTTATCATGATTCCGATGGTGGTTATGATGGGTTACCGGGATGCGGACCTGTTGTCCGGGGTGCTGGCATATCAGACGCCGGTTGCAGTATCCAGCTATATCATGGCGCAGCAGGCGGGAGCGGATGGACAGCTTGCCGGGCAGCTGGTTGTGTTCTCATCGGTGCTTTCGATATTTACGTTGTTTGTGACGATATTCATATTGCGGACGATGGGGCTCCTTGCGGTTTAGTACCACAAAAGTAATCACTCTCTTTCAAAAAAAATCTTCCTGAAAAGTTGATTTATCAGGTTAATAGGAATAGAATTATGAAATGAGTATTTCTAAAGACAAGGACGTTACAACATGGAGAGAGATTTAACAACAGGAAGTGTATTTAAGACAGTCATTTATTTTTCACTGCCATATCTGTTATCGTACTTTTTACAGACGTTATATGGTATGGCAGATTTATTTATTGTCGGTCAGTTTGGCGGGGTCAGCAGTACGACGGCGGTATCGATCGGAAGCCAGATCATGCATATGCTGACAGTTATGATCGTAGGGCTTGCGATGGGAGCGACGGTTATGATCGGGCGCTGCATCGGTGCAAAAGATTATAAGAAAGCATCGGAGACAATTGGAAACACGGCAACGATGTTCATGGGAATTGCGATCATACTTATGATCGTATTACTGGCGGCAGTCAGACCGATCGTCAGTGTGATGTCGACACCGACCGAGGCAGTAGAAGGAACGATCCGTTATCTGACAATCTGCTTTATCGGGATTCCTTTTATTACAGCTTATAATATTATCAGTGCAATCTTCCGTGGAATCGGTGATTCCAAAAGTCCGATGTACTTTATTGCAGTAGCATGCGCAGCGAATATCGGTCTGGATTATCTGTTCATCGGAGTCATGGGACTGGATGCGGCCGGAGCAGCACTTGGAACGACCATCGCACAGGCAGTCAGTGTCATTGTTTCACTTACCGTGGTCATAAAAAAGGGCACAGGGATCAAATTAAGAAAATCGGATCTTCGTCCGAAGAGACATACGATGAAAAACATATTGAAAGTCGGTGTGCCGGTTGCACTGCAGGATGGATTTATCCAGATATCGTTTATTGCAATCACAATATTTGCCAACCAGCGTGGATTAAATGATGCGGCGGCGGTAGGTATTGTGGAAAAGATCATAGGGATCCTGTTCTTGGTACCGTCTTCTATGTTGTCAACGATATCGGCACTGGCATCGCAGAATATTGGTGCAGGCAAGCATGACCGTGCACGCCTGACATTGCGGTATGTATTATGTATGACAGTAGGATATGGATTAGTTGCGGCAACGATTGTGCAGTTTGTATCTGTTCCGTTTGTTGGACTATTCACGAATGACGGGGCAGTACAGATACTTGGAGGACAGTATTTACGAAGTTATGCATGGGACTGTGTATTTGCAGGAGTACATTTCTGCTTAAGCGGATATTTTTATGCATATGGCTTGTCTATCGTATCATTTATCCACAATTCTATATCTATCATATGTGCGAGAATCCCACTGTCTTATTATGCGGCAACGCATTTTCCGGATACATTATTTCCGATGGGGT
>OGQN01000888.1_pt1 | contig 26127 bp, 23 predicted proteins | sample 1553231 | NCBI WGS metagenome assembly OGQN01 (sample SAMEA2579950, study PRJEB22360) | human gut metagenome | biome: human gut; feature: human-associated habitat; material: faeces | place: Denmark | collected 2008/2010 | reverse complement strand
AAAGTTGTTTTTCATTTTTTCCCTTTGGGGAATGCCTCGGCTTTCTCTTAGGAGGAGCTTGTTATATCCATTTAACTAAGGGAGCCTGACTAACTCGTACTTTATTATTTTACCTATTAATCCTGTAAAAGTCAATACAGGGATGGTTTTCCCCCTCCCTGTATCTTTCAAAAATATTTATCCACATTTTTCTTTATTTATCCACATACAAAGGGTCTGCCATCGGAAGCTTCTTCCGAATGCATGGCAGATTAAAAGTTGATTCTTCCCTGCAGCCACACATTTCCTTTGAATCTGCGTCCGACTGCCGGTTCGCCCATGACCTCTCTTTTTGGTACACATACATCGAACAGAAGACCGTTCACATCCAGTTTCATGATGCAGATATCTTCTCTCGTTATCTCATTTCTGGTAAGACGATATTCCAGGATTTCTCCCATGATCGAATACCTGTCACATTCGATTCCGTACGGCATGATGTACGTATCCACGATCGTAAATACATCTTCCGATATCAATCTTCTTGATACTTTGGAATATGTATCGATGTCATCCAGAGTAAGACTTTCTATCGCCTGTGGATCGCCAGATTTTGCTGCGCTTAACAGCAGCATACGATTGTGTACATCTTCCTGCTGTTCCCGCTCCTGTTCTTTACTTTTCAGCACCGGAAGCAGAATGGTTCCCTCATTGCAAAGACCGGACAATGTCACGGAAGAATACTTGATACTTCTTCCACCAAGCTGCCTTTCCCTCAGATATTCCATCATATTCTGAAGATAAAATACCAGATTAATGCCTACTTTTGTATCTTCACAGATGCCCACATATGCTTCCCGGTCTATCCTTCGTTCCACACTGACATCCGCATAGGATGTCACACCGGATCCTTTGAAATATGGTGTATAATAACGGTACTCAAACTGTTCATCGATGTCCATATCTCCGCACACCTTGATCCCGATTCCTTCTCCATATTCTTTTTCAAACTCACAAAGATCCGTTGTTTCATCCTGTGTAACGAGCTGATGTTGTGTATAGGATTCTTCCACATCTTTTAAAATCTGTGTTAACTGTTTTTTGTCTCTGATATTTCCAAATCCAATGGATTTCATATATTGATGCATACGCTTATCCTTATAATTGCTTATTTTTTAGGTACAAGCTTCTCTGTTCCACCCATGTATGGCTGTAATGCCTTAGGGATCTTAACTGATCCGTCTTCCTGAAGGTTGTTTTCCAGGAATGCGATCAACATTCTCGGTGGAGCTACTACTGTATTGTTCAGTGTGTGTGCGAAGTATTTTGTTCCGTCTTCACCTTTGACACGGATACCAAGTCTTCTTGCCTGTGCGTCACCAAGGTTAGAGCAGCTTCCTACTTCGAAGTATTTCTTCTGTCTTGGAGACCATGCTTCTACGTCACAAGATTTTACCTTCAGATCTGCCAGGTCACCTGAGCAGCACTCTAATGTACGTACCGGAATATCCAGTGAGCGGAACAGATCTACTGTGTTCTGCCATAATTTATCATACCAGATCTTGCTTTCTTCCGGTTTACATACAACGATCATTTCCTGTTTCTCGAACTGGTGGATTCTGTATACTCCACGCTCCTCAATACCGTGAGCTCCTTTTTCCTTACGGAAACATGGTGAATAGCTTGTAAGTGTCTGTGGAAGCTGTTTTTCTTCTAACATTGTGTCGATGAATTTACCAATCATAGAGTGCTCACTTGTTCCGATCAGGTACAGGTCTTCTCCTTCGATCTTATACATCATGGAATCCATCTCTGCGAAACTCATAACACCTGTTACAACATTGCTTCTGATCATGAAAGGTGGTACACAGTAAGTAAATCCACGGTTGATCATAAAGTCTCTTGCATATGCAAGTACAGAAGAATGAATTCTTGCGATATCACCCATCAGATAATAGAATCCATTTCCCGCTACTCTTCCGGCGCTCTCAAGATCGATTCCGTCGAATGCTTCCATGATCTCTGTATGGTATGGAATCTCGAAATCAGGAACAAAAGGCTCCCCGAATTTTTCAATTTCTACATTCTGACTGTCATCTTTTCCGATTGGTACAGAAGGATCGATGATGTTCGGAATGATCATCATATTCTGTTTCAGTTTCTCTTCTACTTCTTTTTCTTCTTTGGAAAGTTCTTCGATCCTTGCAGCACTCTCAGCTACTTTTCTCTTTAATTCTTCCGCTTCTTCTTTCTTTCCCTGTGCCATACATGCACCGATCTGTTTAGAGATTTTGTTCTTTTCTGCACGGAGTGCTTCTACTTCTCCCTTAATATCTCTATTCTTCTGATCCAGTTCTATTACCTCATCTACTAAAGGTAATTTCTCATCCTGAAATTTGTTCTTAATGTTCTGCTTTACAACATCCGGATTATTTCTTACAAATTTGATATCTAACATTTTTCTAAATTCCTCCTGATTATATATATGTTATATTATCTCTCATTTCTTGTTTTTTCAGGTCTTGCCATATCTGGACGCACATTACTGGTTCTTGCATTTAAGATCTTACCATTGTTTGCTTTTCCAGATGTCTGTTTTGTATTTCTCGCATTCGTGCTTTTCTGATTTCCATTCTTTGCCGGACCAGACTTAACAGACTTAAGACTTCCTGTTGCAGATGCAACTGCTTTATCCACCTCTTCTTCATAACCATCTTCGAAGATTGCTTTATCCAGTGCTTCTGCTTCTTCCTCTGCAAGCTCTACATAACTTTCACCTTTTACGATCTCTTTCACATAAGTATAGCAGCCTTCTCTGCTGTGCATCGCATTGATGATCCAACCAGTATTATTATTGTCCAGCATTGCAAGTGCGAAACTGAGTTTACCACCCATTTCATTAAATGCATCATACTTTACAATTCCAAGTTTCTGGTAAGATTTTTCCATCTTCTTGTTAAGTTTCTGAATGTCTGTACGATTCTGTTTTGTATATTTCAGAATGGCCTCTACATCCGAGAATCCCGACATCATACTTTCTTCCAGAGTTTTTCCATCTTTACCACGCATAAACGTCGTATAGCTGCTTTTCAATCGATTATACTTCATTGTTACATTTACATACAGAACGAATAATATAACAATCAGTATCAGCAAAAATATAAATATTAATGCCGGATCGATACCAAGTGCTTTCAGTATTTTGCTATCCATATTCAATTACTCTCCTCTTTTAATGCTCATCATCATATCGAACAGATGTTCTAATTCGTCATCTGAATAATATTCTATCTCTATCTTACCTTTTCCCTTTCCTTTTGATGCTATACTTACCTTTGTTCCAAATACACTCTTCATTTTTTCTTCCAGATCCTGGTAAATAAATGAATTGGCCACCGGTTTCTTTTCTTTTGGTTTCTTTGGATTTTTTATCTCTTTGACCAATTTCTCAGTTTCTCTTACACTGAGTTTTTCGTCAAATATCTTATTTGCCAGTGTGTACTGAAGCTCAGGATCGTCAATGGCCAGCAATGCTCTTGCATGTCCCGTTGAAATCATATCGTCAATGATCATCTGTTGAACTTTATCACTAAGTTTCAGCAAACGCATAGAGTTCGTTACGGCTGTTCTGCTCTTCGATACTCTCTCTGCGACTTCATCTTGTTTCAGATTGAATTCCTCCAGAAGTCTCTTGTATGCAATTGCTTCTTCAATCGGATTCAAGTTTTCTCTCTGAATGTTCTCAATCAAACCTATCTCAAGAATTTCCTGATCTGTATATTCCTTTTCAATCACAGGAACCTCTTTTACTCCGGCAAGTTTTGCAGCTCTCCATCTTCTTTCGCCCGCAATGATCTCATAGTAATCTTTTCTTTTTCGAACAAGCAATGGCTGTAACACACCAAATTGCTTAATCGAATCCGAAAGTTCAAGGAGAGCATCTTCATCAAAATTCTTTCTCGGCTGGTCTCTGTTTGGCTCAACCTCATTAATTTTCATTACCTGTACACCGGATTTAGCTGCTGCATCTTCTTTTGATTCCACAGTTTTTTCCGATGTAACAGACTTCATGCTCTTATTATCAGGAATCAGACTGTCCAGTCCTTTCCCCAATCCTTTTTTCTTTATTGGCATTCGTTTCCTCCTACATTACATCTTTCATTTACTCTCTATTCATAACTTCATCCGCCAGTCTCTGATATGCGCTTGCTCCTGTAGACTTTGGATCATACAGATTAATCGGCATACCATAACTTGGTGCTTCAGCCAATCGGATATTTCTAGGAATAATCGTCTTATAGATGTTCTGTTGCAGGTTTTCCTTTACATTTTCCACTACCTGGAGTGAAAGATTGGTTCGTGCATCATACATAGTAAATACAACTCCTTCAATCTCCAGAACAGGATTCAGCCTTTCTTTTACAAGCTCCACTGTATGTATTAACTGGCTCAACCCTTCAAGTGCGTAATACTCACACTGAATCGGAACCAGTACAGAATCTGCTGTTGTCATTGCATTGATTGTCAGCATACTTAACGATGGCGGACAATCAATAATGATATAATCATAATCATCTTTGATCGGCTGAACTGCATTTCTTATAATAAATTCTTTATCATCCACACCGATCAGTTCAATTTCAGCAGCCGAGAGGTCAATGCTTGTCGGTATCACATCCAGATTTTCAATTGCTTCCTTTTGCAGAACTTCATCTACACCAGCCTGACCAATCATAAGATCATAGATATTCTTTTCAACTTCATCTTTGTCTATTCCTAATCCACTCGTCATATTGCCCTGCGGATCCATATCAATAGCAAGAACCTTTTGTCCTTTTTCAGCAAGACATGCCGACAGATTAATAGCTGTCGTTGTTTTTCCAACGCCACCTTTTTGGTTCGCAACGGCTATAACTCGTCCCATTTAATTATCACCTTCCCTTATTTCACATGATTCTAGTATATCACTTTTCAGAATACTTATCCAGAAAATGTTTCACGTGAAACATAGATTTTCCCTTTTCCATAAATATAAAACTGTTCTATATATTATTTTCGTTATCTTTGTGTGACATACGATTTTTGTGAATGTTTCACGTGAAACATTTGTTTTTACCACTTGCTTTATTATTCGTGTCCCTTCTTTTCATATATTCCAAGTAAAATGTCCTATTTCCTTCACTTTGTTCATTTTATGCTCATTTTGTAAAGGCAATCTTCCAATTCATAAGTAAATATAGTATAATTAGGAAAAGAAAGTGAGGTATCAGCATGAACTGGAAAAAGACATTATTATTCATCTCAACAGCAATTGGAACGACAACCTTAGCATTCCATGTAATAAATAAATTCATATTCAACGCCTCCGATGAACATTCAGAAGAAGATGAATCCAATTACTATAATTGGAAATTTGGAAATATATATTATAAAAAAGAAGGAACTGGTTCTCCGGTTCTTCTTATTCATGATCTGAATCATTACAGTTCTTCTATGGAATGGGATAAAGTAATCGGTACTCTTTCCAAAGAACACACAGTATATACGATAGACCTTCTCGGATGCGGCAAATCCGACAAGCCCGCAATTACATATACCTGCTATCTGTATGTTCAACTGCTTACTGATTTTATTCGTGATATTATAGGCGAAAAGACAGATATCGTAGCTACCGGGGCTTCAGCCTCCTTTGTAACAGCTGCCTGTCAGAATATAGCCGACCAGATTGACCATATTATTCTGGTTTGTCCGGAAAGCACACATGCACTTGCAAAAGCTCCAAATCACAAATCAAAACTACTTGCAAAGATAATAAATATCCCTATATACGGAACATTTATTTATAATGTAGGCGCACGCAACACCGCTCTTTCCGACTCAGCAGAGTGTAAATATCTCTACGCCAGCATTTTAGGACATTACACAACTGTAAATGTTGCCCACTGTCTCGAAGGACTTACAACCTCAATTGCAGTAATCACAGGTAAAAACGCACCAGAAACATCACAAAAAACCACCGAATACTGCCACATACTTCCATCTATCGAACACCTCGAAGTCCCAGGCAGCGGATTACTTCCACAACGCGAAAATGTCAATGCATTCTTGGAGCAACTAGACCTACTATTAAGTGACAACTGCTAATTCAAGGATTTGCACTAATATAGTATAAGCCAATTACTATTTCAAAGACTATCATTAACATTCATAAACAAACGCAGTTATTATTATACATTCCATCCATCAGCAACCTACACACACGTACAAAGGGAGGATGTTTCACGTGAAACATCCTCCCTTTTACCAATTTTTCCCCTGCTTCCAACACCTATCCTCATATCCACACCACCCCTACGCTCTCATTATTTAATCATAGCCGCCTGTGAAAACCAGGTGGAATGAAAATGAGATAGGGATTCCTGTGCATATGAGGTCATGGTTGGAAATTCTAAAGCAAATAAATTGGCCGTTAGTCATCAAAAATCCATTGTCTGAGCGAACGCGAGTTTTGGATTTTTGATGGCTGCTTTTAGGCCAATTTATTTGCTTTAGAATTTCCCCATAACCGAATCAGCACAGGAATCCCTATCTCATTTTCATTCCATCCCGGGGTAAGCCATTTCCCCAACGATTAAACAATCGGCTCCCTTGAAGGCATCCCTGCCTTTCTCGGATACTTCTTAGCCGTATTCTTCACTTTGTGGATCTTTACAAAGGATCTTCCGATATCCGTTCCCGGCAATTCGAATTTCACTACATCTTCTATCTCTCCTCCAAGCACTTTCACCGCTTTTTTCGATCCTTTTACCTCTTCATCAATCTCACCTGATTTATAAGGTATAAACATACCGCCTACTTTTACATAAGGAAGGCAATATTCACTCAATGTCGCCAGATTTGCAACTGCTCTGGATACACACAGATCATACTTTTCTCTATATGCTGCATCTTTGGCATAATCTTCTGCTCTTCCATGAATTGTGTGGATATCTTCCAGCCCCAGCTCTTCAATCACCGTATTGAGGAACTTAATCCGCTTATTCAGTGAATCCAGTAATGTTACTTTCAAATGTGGGAATGCAATTTTCAGCGGTAATCCAGGAAAACCAGCTCCTGTACCCACATCGATCACTGTATCCACATGATTCATATTCATTACTTTTACAATCGACAAGCTGTCTACATAATGCTTCTCTACAACTTCTTCATATTCTGTGATTCCGGTCAGGTTCATCACCTTATTCCACTCTTCAAGAAGCTTATGATAGATATCAAACTGCTCTTTCTGCTCGTCTGTGATCTCTATCCCTATCTTTTCCAGGCTTTTTTTCAAAATCTGGTCCATATTTTTCTCCTTTTTTCTCTCTAAAATTAATAAGTATATAAAATGTATGATTTTTCATCTTATTCATTTTATATACTCATCATTATATTTACTGTGTAATTATATTTTTAGCGTATATTAATATTAATACATTTATTTTTGTGTTAGATGTTTTTCTTACTGATATACTTCATTATATTACAGCTACTCATCCCGCTTTTCTTACTTTTTCATCACATTTATTAATTTATCTATGATTTCTTATCTGTGATTTCCGCTCAGATACACAAGCAATACTGATATATCTGCCGGAGATACACCAGAGATACGCGATGCCTGCCCGATTGACACCGGTCTGTACTCTTTCAGCTTCTGAACTGCCTCAATACGAAGGCTGTTCACTGCATCATAGTCCATATCTTCCGGAATTTTCTTATTCTCCATCTTCTTGAACTGCTCTACCTGGCGTTTCTGACGTTGGATATAACCGTCATATTTCAGAGAAATATCCACCTGCTCGATCACTTCTGCTGCCAGATCTTTCGGAAGTTCCGGTCTCGTCACATCAATAGCCGTAACAGCTTCGTAAGATAATTCCGGTCTCCTTATCAGTTCTGCCAGACTGCTTCCTGAATTCAAAGGTGTACTTTCATAAGATTCCAGAAGTTCCTGTACCTTTTCACTGGTTCCGACATAGGCATTCTTTAATCTCTCGATCTCAGACTCGATCAGTCTTTCTTTCTCTTTCAGACGATCATAACGCTCCTGTGAGATCAAACCGACTTCATAGCCTTTTTCTGTCAGACGCTGGTCCGCATTATCCTGTCTAAGGAGCAGACGGTACTCTGCTCTCGAAGTCATCATTCGGTACGGTTCATGGCTTTCCTTTGTAACCAGATCATCGATCAGAACGCCGATATAAGCCTCTGAGCGGTCTAACACTAAGGATTCCTTGCCCTGCAGCTTTCTGGCGGCATTTATGCCCGCTATAAGGCCCTGTGCGGCAGCTTCTTCATAGCCCGAGCTTCCGTTGAACTGACCGGCACTGAATAAGCCGCTGATATTGCGGAATTCCAGTGATGGTTTTAACTGTCTCGCATCGATACAGTCATACTCGATCGCATACGCATTCCGCACGATCTTCACATGCTCCAGTCCCGGAACACTGCGGTACATTGCATACTGTACATCTTCAGGCAGCGAACTTGACATTCCGCCGATGTACATCTCATCTGTCTCCAGCCCTTCCGGTTCCAGGAATACCTGATGACGTTTTTTGTCCGCAAATTTTACCACTTTATCTTCGATAGACGGACAATATCTCGGTCCCGTACCCTCGATCATGCCGGAATATAGCGGCGATCTGTCCAAATTGGCACGGATGATCTCATGTGTCGTCTCATTTGTATAAGTCAGCCAGCAGGATGCCTGGTCGATCTGCACATCGTCCGGATTCGTGGTAAATGAAAATGGTACCACTCTTTCATCTCCGAACTGTTCTTCCATCTTGCTGAAATCAACTGTTTTCCGGTCTACTCTGGCAGGTGTTCCTGTCTTAAAACGGTACATTTTAATGCCCAGTTCTTTCAGACAGTCAGTCAGATGATTGGCCGCCTGCAGTCCGTTCGGGCCTGTATACTGACTCACATCACCATAAATGCATCGTGCTTTCAGGTAAGTTCCGCTACAGATGATAACCGCCTTACAGTGATATGTTGCACCGGAAAATGTCTGCACTCCCGTGATCTTTCCATCTTCCACAAGGAGATTGGCAACCTCTCCCTGTTTGATCTCCAGATTCTCCTGAGCCTCCAGTACGCGGCGCATCGTTCTGCTGTACACTGCTTTGTCTGCCTGTGCACGGAGCGAATGTACCGCAGGGCCCTTGGATTTATTTAACATTTTTGACTGGATAAATGTACGGTCGATGACCTTTCCCATCTCTCCGCCAAGGGCATCCAGCTCTCTTACCAGATGTCCTTTCGAGCTTCCGCCGATATTCGGATTACACGGCATCATCGCAATGCTGTCCACACTTACGGTAAATACCAGTGTCTGAAAGCCCAGTCTCGCCGTCGCCAGTGCTGCCTCACAACCTGCGTGGCCGGCACCGATGACTACGACATCATATTTATCTTTATTTTCCCATACAGAATTTGCTGAATATCTCATTAACCAAATCTTCTCCTATCGTTTCGCCGGTGATATTACCGAGAGCTTCATACGCATCCATAAGGTCGATCGAATAGAAATCCTCCGGCATATCCGCGGCAATGCTGTCATTCACACGTTCCAGTGCAGCATATGCATCCTGAAGCGCTGTTTTCTGTCTCACATTTGTAATATAGATTTCATCATTAAATGTCAGTTCTCCCTGGAAGAACATCTCCTTTAACGTATCTTCCAGCTCTTCGATTCCCTGTACATTCTTTGCAGAGATCTCGATCACCGGAAATTCTTCCGGCAGTTCTTCCTGTTCTTTTGTCACCTGCATATCCAGATCGGATTTATTTAACAGGATGATCGCACGTTTGCCTTTGATCAGATGCAGGATCTCTGCATCATTTTCATCCAGTGGTCTGGATGCATCGATCACATACAGGATCAGGTCTGCCTTGTCCGCATATTCTTTCGCACGATCAACACCGATCTTCTCCACCACATCTTCCGTATCACGGATACCGGCAGTATCCATAATATTTAAGGAAATGCCCTTCAGATTCAGGTGTTCTTCCAGTACATCTCTTGTCGTACCGGCAATATCAGTAACGATTGCCCGGTCTTCTCCGAGAAGTACATTTAACAGAGAGGATTTTCCCGCATTCGGTTTCCCGAGGATGACTGTGCGTACGCCCTCTTTTATAATCCTACCATCATCACAGCTATCTAGCAATCTTTTCATTGCTTCCATGATCTCATCGACGACTTTTTTCAGTGTTTCTCCATAGCCGTCAACACTGATATGCTCCGGATCGTCCAGTGCAGTCTCGATAAATGCAGTATGATACAGGATCTTTTCGCGCATTTCGCTAATCTTATCTTTGATATTTCCTTTTAACTGGCTTACCGAACTCTGCAATGCATATTCGTTCTGCGATGCGATCAGATCACCAACTGCTTCTGCCTGCGAAAGATCCAGTCTTCCGTTCAGGAATGCACGCTTAGTGTACTCTCCCGGCTCTGCCGGGCGTGCACCGTTTTTGATCAGGACTTCGAGAATTCGTTTTACCACATAGACACCGCCGTGACAGTTGATCTCTACCGTGTCTTCACCGGTATAGCTGTGCGGCCCGCGCATCAGCATGACCAGGACCTCGTCAATTACCTGTTCTCCATCAACAATATATCCATAATGAATGGTATGTGACTTCTGATCACATAGTTTTTTATCTTTTTTCCCCTTATATACCCGGTCTGCGATCTGAAATGCTTCCGGTCCGCTCATTCGTACAATTCCTATTCCCGAATTACTCATTGCCGTAGATATTGCGGCAATCGTGGAGTTATATAATTGTTCCATAATTTCCTCCAATATACATTTGAGTGAAAAAAAGACAGGGGCCGCTTAAAGACCCCTGTCTCTTAATTATCGATTATTTCTGTTTCTTACCAGTGTTACCACAACTCTTCTGTACGGCTCTTCACCTTCACTGTGTGTGGATACTGCCGGGTCAGACTGCAGCGCAGAGTGAATGATTCTTCTCTCGTATGGATTCATTGGCTCAAGAGAAACTGTCTTTCTTGTTCTCTTTACTTTGCTTGCAATGTTCTTTGCAAGATTTTCCAGTGTTTCTTTTCTTCTTCTTCTGTAATCCTCTGTATCGAGTTTCACTCTTACATAGCCATCCTGCATCTTGTTGGCAACACGATTTGTAAGATACTGCAGAGAATCAAGTGTCTGTCCGCGTTTTCCGATCAGGATACCCATGTTGCTTCCTTCCATATTGATGGAAAGTGCTCCTTCTTCATCTACAACAGATGTAACTTTTACATCATCCATGCCCATTGCATTCATCACATCGTAAATGAACTTTTCACATGTCTCGATCGTCTGTGGTTCAACTTTTGCAAGTTCTACTTCTTTCTTTGGCTCAGATTTTACTTCCGGTTTTTCTTCTCTTACATTTTTCTTTGTATGAGAATGCTCTTTTGCCGGCTTCTCCTCTGTCTTCTTCTCTGGTTTTACTTCTTCTTTTACCGGTGTTTCAACTTTACTTTCTTCCACTGTCTCTTCAACCGGTTTTTCTTCTCGTTTTCTGCGGGCTTTGATTACTGCCTGCTTTCTTCCGATTCCAAGGAAACCTTCGCTTCCTTTTTCAACAACAATATAATCTAAGCGATCACTTGTTACACCTAACTGAACTAACGCTTCGGTGATCGCATCGTCCAATGTCTTTGCCGATACAGTAATGTAATCCTCCATGACAGCGCCCCCTAATCATTTTCGTTAAATTTCTTCACCATGTTTGCTTTTGATGCGAGACTTCCTTTCTTCGCATTTTCAGCTTTCTTGTGTGCGTTTTCTACCTTGGCTTCTCTTTCTTTTTCACTCAGGTTCGATGTACTCTGTCTCTTCTTCTGGTTCTGATTGTTCATATTCTTGGTATTCATCTGAGCCATTGCTGCGATACGTTCATTCTTCTCGCCACGTTTTACACGTTTTTCCTCAGCCTTTTCCTTATTCTGCTCCAGAATCTCTTCTACAGAAATCTTGCTTAAGTGCTTATTGATAAATACCTGCTGAACACAACGTACTACCGCACTGACGATCCAGTACAGACCGATACCTGTCGGAAGTGAGAATACCATAAATACCGAAAACAGTGGCATTGTGATATTCATCGTGTTCATTGTAGACGCCATCGGGTTATCTTTGTCCAGCTGCTGGCCTGAAATAGCCTGTGAAAGCTTGATACTTCCATACTGTGTCAAACCTGATAATACCGGAAGTAAAATCGCAGTAATAATGATCATGATTGCCGGGAAACCATAGCTTCCGCTGTTCTTGATCATCTGCATAGGTGAGATAGTCAGATCCGGAAGTGTCAGGAATACATTTACAGCCTTTGGAGCTGTCTTGATCTCCGGAACATATTTCTGGATATTATAGATAACCGGGTACAAAGCAAATAACAGCGGCATCTGAATCAGTAACGGAAGGCATCCTGCTGACATCGATGTACCATATTTATCGTACACCTGCTGAATCTCTTCCTGCTGTTTCATCATGGACGCCTGGTCTTTCTTATTTTTATACTTCTTCTGTATAGCCTGAATCTCCGGATTCATAACAGAAGACATCTTGGATGTTCTCTGCTGCTTAATCGTAAGTGGAAGTAATAATGTATACACAAAAATCGTATACAGAATAATCGACAGACCTACCAGCCCGCTATCGCTTGGCAGACATTTGTCCAGGAAATTATAGATAAAGTTCATTACCTTACCCAGAATCCAGCAAAGCTGTCCGACAATCGGCCAGTTAGCGGCAGTCAGTAAACTTGGTACCATAATTTTTTCCTCCATATGTAGTTGTAATCTTTTTAAGGAACAGGGTCGTAACCTCCTCTGGTAAACGGATTACAACGCAGAATTCTCCACACCGCCAGTCGTCCTCCTTTTAATGCACCGTATTTCTCAATTGCCTCTTTCGCATACTGAGAACAAGTCGGATAAAATTTACAGGTGGAACCGCCCTTTATCGGAGACAGATATCTCTGATAAAATCTGATACCAGTGAGCAGAATCTTCTTCATAATACGTTACCCCTCATCTATAATCTTATGAAGATGACCCAGATGGAGCATTGCGCCGACAATATCTTTATAATCTTTTCCTTTGGCGCCTATTCTTGCTATAACAATTATATCTAATCCACATCTGAATCGTTCTTCTTGCAGTCTATAGCTTTCTCGGATTAATCTTGTTAATCTGTGCCGTACTATACTGTTTCCTACTTTTTTGCTTACAGATATTCCTAATCGATTCTGACTTGTCCCATTTTCCAGTACATACATGACCAGATATTTGTTGGCGTAAGATTTCCCTTTTCTATATATATATTGGAAATCTTTGTTCTTTTTCAGTGATTCGGAATACTTCATTGTCTTATTCTCCTAATTTTTCTGAGTAGAAGAAAAGGCCACATATATGCGGCCTACGCTGATAATTTCTTTCTTCCTTTTGCTCTTCTTGCAGCAAGTACTTTTCTTCCACCTGCTGTGCTCATTCTAGATCTGAAGCCATGTACTTTAGCTCTCTGTCTCTTCTTTGGCTGGAATGTCATCTTCATGGATATCCACCTCCTTATTTTATTCCAAGGGGCTTGCCCCCTAATTTTCATAAGACATCAGCCTTGATTATATAAAAAAAACCGCTCTACGTCAAGCTATTCCTCAAATTTTAAAAATATATTTATCCACATTTTGTGGAAAACTTTGTGGATTTTTGTGGATAACGTGTGGAAATCATATATTTTTTTAGATTTTTTCCCCATTTCATGCGCATTTTACAAGTGTTGATAATTGGGATTGAGTTTTCCACATATTTCAAATCTACATCAAGAGAAACTGCCAGTTGCCAAAGCATAGCGATAAAAGATTGCCTAAAGCAACTTTTTGATGTACAATGTAGAAGAGTGGGTTTATAGGTGAAAATCCGCGAATCAGACAGATTAGGAGTAAATATGATGAATACAGTAAAGGAAAAATGGCCTGAAATTATCGAACATCTCAGGGTCGAACATGAGTTGTCCAATGTATCGTTCAATACGTGGATCCAACCATTGAAAGTTTACGATGTCGTAGACAATACCGTATTTATATTAGTAAATATGAATGCGAGTGTAGAATATATTGAAAAAAAATATCAGCTTCCATTAAAAGTATGTATTGCGGAGATTACTGGAACTGAATATGAAGTTGTCTTCATTTCCGAGGATGATGACAGACTGAACGAGATTCAGAATATGGCCATTGAAGCAAATCAGAAGAAAAAAAGCAAAAGTGCTGCGGAAAAAGCCGGGCTTAATCCGAAGTATACTTTTGATACTTTCGTTGTCGGCGGTAACAATAATTTCGCCCATGCAGCTTCCCTTGCTGTAGCCGAATCTCCGGGAGAAGTATACAATCCCCTCTTCTTATATGGAGGTGTTGGACTTGGAAAGACTCATTTGATGCACTCAATTGCACATTTTATTCTGGACAAGAATCCAAAGAAAAAAGTCCTCTATGTAACCAGCGAGACATTTACCAATGAGCTGATCGAAGCTCTCAAAAACGGAAAAACCGCCGGAAACGAGTCCGCAATGTCGAAATTCCGCGATAAATACCGTAATAATGACGTACTTTTGATCGATGATATCCAATTCATTATCGGAAAAGAAAGTACACAGGAAGAATTCTTCCACACATTTAACCATCTGCATACATCCGGAAAGCAGATCATCATATCGTCTGATAAGCCGCCGAAAGATATTGAAACTTTGGAGGCCAGACTTCGTACGCGCTTTGAGTGGGGTCTGATTGCTGATATTTCATCACCTAATTATGAAACCCGTATGGCGATTTTACAGAAGAAGATCGAGCTGGATCATCTGGAAAAATACAATATTCCGAATGATGTACTCGAATATATCGCAACGAACGTCAAGACAAATATCCGAGAACTTGAAGGGTCTCTTAATAAACTGATTGCTCTTTATAAACTGAACAACACCGGTTCTATCGATATTGCCCTTGCAGCAGAGGCCTTAAAAGATATCATTTCTTCGGATAATCGCAGAGAAGTTACGCCTGAACTGATTTTGGACATCGTTTCCGAACATTTTGGTGTATCTATTCCTGATCTGAAAGGGAATAAACGTAACGCCGAGATCGTATTTCCGCGCCAGATTGCCATGTATCTGATCCGAAATATGACAGAAACTTCATTAAAAGCAGTCGGTGTCATTCTTGGGGGCAAGGATCACTCTACCATCAAGCATGGGATTGAGAAAATCGAGAACGAATTAAAGGCGGACGAGACTCTTTCTAACACTATTAATATTATAAAGAAGAAAATCAATCCGGCTTAGCCTTATTTTGCCATTTTGGCCTGTGAATGACTATGTGGAAAATCTGCGTCTGACATGTGGATAACTATGGGACAGCCTTGGGAAAAACCCAGGAATTTTACACCTGTCTTTAGAAACGAAAAAGTTTTCAACAGTCGTTCCACATAAAATCCAGTCGAATTCCACAAAGTTTTCAAAGCCAAAATTCCTTGCAAACACTGGGCTAGAGGCACTTTTCCTCTTTTCCACATCCCCTAATACGGCTGAGGCGGAAACTATTTTATTTATTTATCTATCACACACGTGCGAAAGGAGTTATACACATATGAAAATTACCTGCAGTAAATCCAATCTAGTCAAAGGTGTCAGTATTGTTTCCAAAGCAGTTCCTTCTAAAACAACAATGCCAATCCTTGAATGTATTCTTATTGATGCAACAACAGATATTATCAAATTAACAGCGAATGATATGGAACTTGGTATCCAGACAGAAATTTCCGGAGACATTATTGATCGCGGAATGATCGCTATCGATGCAAAGATTTTTTCAGAGATCGTTAGAAAACTTCCGGATAATGAAGTAACGATCGAAACTTTAGATAATCTTCAGACAGTCATCACATGTGAAAAAGCAAAATTTGATATTGCCGGTAAACCTGGCGATGAATTTGCTTACTTACCAATTATTGAGAAAGAAGATTCTATAGAAGTCTCTCAATTCACATTGAAAGAAGTCATCCGTCAGACAATTTTCTCTATTTCTGACAGTGAAAGTAATAAACTTATGACTGGAGAATTGTTCGACATCAGTGATAATATTCTGAAAGTTGTTTCGCTGGACGGACACAGAATTTCCATTCGAAAAGTGCCATTGAAAAAAAGCGTAGCTGACAGAAAGCTTGTTGTACCTGGAAAGACACTGATCGAGATCAGTAAGATCCTTTCGGGTGAGGCTGAAAATGTGGTATCGATTTCATATACAAAGAATCATATTGTGTTCGAATTTGATAACACGATCGTTGTATCACGTCTGATCGAAGGCGAATATTTCAGAATCGATCAGATGTTGTCAAATGATTATGAGACAAAAGTCAGAATTAATAAAAAAGAGCTGCTCAACTGTATCGACCGAGCAACACTTCTGGTAAAAGAAGGAGACAAGAAACCAATCATCATCAATATCAGTGACGAACTTATGGAATTAAAGATCAAATCCCAGATCGGATCCATGAATGAAGAGATTATGATCACAAAAGAGGGAAAAGATCTGCTGATCGGATTCAATCCGAAATTCCTGATCGATGCACTTCGTGTTATCGACGACGAAGAAGTAACAATTTATCTGATGAATGCGAAAGCACCTTGCTTCATCAAAGATGATGGAGAAAGCTATATCTACCTGATCCTTCCTGTTAACTTTAATGCTGCAGCATAAACGGGAATGGAATATCTGGAAGAAGATTAAAAGATAAAACAAAAACGCAGGAATACTTGCAAAAAGATTTAGCGATAAGTATAATGAAAAACAACTGAAAAACAGAAAAAATGCGCATAAAAATACAACAAAATGCATACAACAGAACGCTTTATGATAGATGGATCAGATATAGCCTGGCTGATCTGATAAAATTTATCTATAAGTTATGCTTATAAGATATGGGAGAATCCCGGGAGAGGAATGCGAGACATATGGAGACAATTAGATTACGAGATGAATATATCAAGCTTGGACAGGCTTTGAAAGCTACAGGAATGGTGGAATCCGGAGTAGAAGCCAAAGAAGTGATCCAGGAAGGTCTTGTCATGGTAAATGGCGAGACAGATACACGCCGCGGACGTAAGTTATACGGCGGAGATGTTGTATTATTTGACGGAGAAGAGATCAGAATTGAAGGTTAATTCCCTGAAATTAAAGAATTTTAGAAATTATGATCTTCTGAATGTGGAGTTTGATGGTTCTACGAATATTTTTTACGGGAACAATGCCCAGGGGAAGACGAATATTCTGGAGGCTGTGTATCTGTCCGGAACGACCAAGTCCCACCGCGGGTCGAAGGACAGGGATATGATCCGTTTCGGCGAGGATGAATCACACATCGAAACCGTGGTGGAAAAGAACGGAATCAGTTATCAGATCGATATGCACCTGAAGAAGAACAGTCCGAAAGGGATTGCCATCAATAAGATGCCGATCCGGAAAGCAAGCGAACTTTTCGGAATTGTGAATCTTGTATTTTTCTCGCCGGAAGATCTGAACATTATCAAGAACGGGCCGGCAGAGAGAAGAAGATTCATAGATCTGGAGCTTTCGCAGCTTGATAAGGTGTACCTGAATAATCTGTCGAATTACAACCGGATCGTGAATCAGCGAAACCATCTGCTGAAAGAGCTCAGTTTCGGCGGAAAGAAAGATCTTTCGGATACACTGGAAATATGGGAGCTGCAGATGGTACAATATGGGGAAAGGCTGATTGCCAGAAGAAAAGAATTTGTCGAACAGATCAATGGGATCATTGCAAAGATTCACCAAAGACTGACCGGCGGTAAAGAAAGCCTGAAGATCATATACGAGCCAAGTACGGGAGATCTGCCATTTGAACAGGCACTGAACCGGTACCGGGAGAGAGATCTGCGGATGAAGAGTACAACGGTGGGGCCGCACAGGGACGACATCGGCTTTCTGATCGGTGATATGGACATCCGCAAATATGGTTCCCAGGGACAGCAGAGAACGGCTGCCCTGTCTTTGAAACTGTCGGAGATCGAGCTGGTCAAACTGGCAACACATGACACCCCGATACTTTTACTTGACGATGTATTGTCTGAACTTGATAAACACAGGCAAAACTATTTGTTAGACAGCATACATGATATACAGACTTTGATTACCTGTACGGGTGTTGAGGATTTTGTAAATCACCGCTTTTCAATAAACAAAGTGTTCCATGTCCAGAACGGGCAGGTAACGAAAGAAAACTAGGAGGACTGAGAATGGGTACAGAAAAAGTACAGCATGAATACGGCGCAGATGAAATTCAGATATTGGAAGGTCTTGAGGCAGTCCGCAAACGTCCTGGTATGTACATTGGAAGTACATCAGCCAGAGGCTTGCATCATCTTGTATACGAGATCGTCGATAATGCCGTAGACGAAGCTTTGGCGGGCTTCTGTGATACGATTTATGTAACAATCAATAAAGACAATTCGGTGACCGTTATCGATAATGGACGTGGAATTCCGGTTGGTATCAACCACAAAGCAGGACTTCCTGCGGTAGAAGTTGTATTTACCGTGCTGCATGCAGGAGGTAAATTCGGTGGTGGAGGATACAAGGTATCCGGTGGACTTCACGGTGTTGGAGCGTCTGTTGTAAATGCGCTTTCCAACTGGCTGGAAGTTGAGATCTACCACGAGGGTAAAGTATACCAGCAGCGTTACGAGCGCGGAAAAGTTATGGAGAAACTGACCGTGATCGGTGACTGTGAAGAAGAAAAGACCGGTACAAAAGTAACATTCCTGCCGGATGATACCATTTTTGAGACAACGATCTTTGATTTTAATGTTCTGAAACAGAGATTCCGCGAGATGGCATTCCTGACAAAAGGACTGAAAATCGTATTGAAGGACGACCGTGAGGAAGAGCCGAAAGAAAGAACATTCCACTACGAAGGCGGAATCAAAGAATTCGTTACTTACCTGAACCGCAGTGCGACACCGCTTTATGAGCAGATCATTTACTGTGAAGGTATGGTAAATAATGTGTCTGTCGAAGTGGCTATGCAGCACAACGATTCTTACAGTGACAATACGTATGGATTTGTCAATAACATTACGACTCCGGAAGGTGGAACACACGTTGTCGGATTCCGTAATGCGATCACAAAGACATTTAATGATTATGCAAGAAAGAACAAGCTTCTGCGTGACAATGAGCCGAACTTAAGCGGTGAAGATATCCGTGAGGGCCTGACCGCGATCATCAGCGTCAAGATCGAGGATCCACAGTTTGAAGGCCAGACCAAGCAGAAACTTGGTAACAGCGAGGCAAGAGGTGCGGTTGACAATGTAGTCAGCAAGCAGCTTGAGATCTTCCTTGAGCAGAATCCGGCCGTTGGTAAGATCATCGTAGAGAAATCTGTGATGTCCCAGCGCGCGAGAGAGGCTGCAAGAAAGGCAAGAGACCTGACACGTAGAAAATCAGCACTGGATAATATGGCACTTCCTGGAAAGCTTGCAGACTGTTCGGATAAGAATCCGGAGAACTGCGAGATCTACATCGTAGAGGGAGATTCTGCCGGCGGTTCTGCGAAGACAGCACGTGACCGTGCGACGCAGGCAATCCTTCCACTGCGTGGTAAGATCCTGAACGTAGAGAAGGCAAGACTGGATAAGATCTACGGCAATGCCGAGATCAAGGCGATGATCACTGCATTTGGTACAGGAATCCATGAAGATTTCGATATTTCCAAACTGCGTTATCACAAGATCATCATCATGACCGATGCCGACGTGGACGGTGCACATATCAGTACACTGCTTCTGACGTTCATTTACCGGTTCATGCCGGAGCTTATCAAGCAGGGTTATGTATATCTGGCACAGCCGCCGCTTTATAAGCTTGAGAAGAACAAGAAGGTATGGTATGCATACAGTGACGAAGAACTGAGTAATATCATCAATGAAGTCGGCCGTGACGGTAATAATAAGATCCAGCGTTACAAAGGTCTTGGAGAGATGGATGCAGAACAGCTCTGGGAGACAACCATGGATCCGGAACACCGTATCCTGTTACGTGTAACGATGGATGATGAGACAACGAGCGAACTGGACCTGACATTTACGACACTGATGGGTGACAAAGTAGAGCCAAGACGTGAGTTCATCGTTGAGAATGCAAAATACGTTAAGAATCTGGATGTATAATATAAGCGTGTAGAAGAAAGGAGGAACAGGGATAATTAAATCTCTGAGAGATTGATGGAAGACAATATATTTGACAAAGTCCACGAAGTGGATCTGAAACAGACAATGGAAACCTCTTATATCGACTACGCGATGAGTGTTATTGCGTCCCGTGCCCTGCCGGATGTAAGAGATGGTTTGAAACCGGTACAGAGAAGAATCATGTACTCTATGATCGAGCTGAACAACGGTCCTGACAAGCCGCACAGAAAGTGTGCGCGTATCGTCGGTGATACGATGGGTAAATATCACCCGCACGGTGACAGCTCTATCTATGGTGCATTGGTTAATATGGCACAGGAATGGTCTACCAGATACCCGCTGGTAGACGGACATGGTAACTTTGGTTCTGTGGACGGTGACGGTGCTGCCGCCATGCGATACACAGAGGCAAGACTGAGTAAGATTTCCATGGAATTAACAGCGGATATTAATAAAAATACCGTTGATTTCATTCCGAACTTTGACGAGACGGAGAAAGAACCTACCGTTCTGCCGTCAAGATTTCCGAACCTTCTGGTCAACGGTACTTCCGGTATCGCTGTAGGTATGGCGACGAATATCCCGCCGCACAACCTGCGTGAAGTGATCAATGCAGTCGTACAGATCATTGATGACCAGATCGAGGATAAAGAAGAGACAACGATCGAAGAGATCTTAAAGATCATCAAAGGACCAGACTTCCCGACAGGTGGTATGATTCTCGGAACAAGAGGAATTGAAGAGGCATACAGAACCGGACGCGGCAAGATCCGTGTGCGTGCGGTCACAGATATCGAGACGATGCCGAATGGCAAGAGCCGTATCATCGTAAGTGAGCTGCCTTACATGGTTAACAAAGCAAGACTGATCGAGAAGATTGCAGAGCTGGTACGTGATAAGAAGATTGACGGAATCACAGATTTAAGTGACCAGTCAAGCCGTGAAGGAATGCGTGTAGTCATTGAGCTTCGAAGAGATGCCAATGCCAATGTTATTCTGAACCAGTTATACAAACATACACAGCTTCAGGACACATTCGGTGTGATCATGCTGGCTCTGGTCGGCAATGAGCCGAAGGTCATGAATCTGATGGAGATGCTGAACTACTACCTGAAACATCAGGAAGAAGTAGTGACACGCCGTACACAGTATGAGTTAAATAAAGCCGAAGAGCGTGCACATATTTTAAAGGGATTACTGATCGCATTAGATAACATCGATGAAGTGATCAAGATCATCAGAGGTTCCCAGACGGTCCAGATCGCAAAATCAGAATTGATGGAGCGTTTCGGACTGACAGACGTACAGTCACAGGCAATCGTAGACATGAGACTGCGTGCTCTGACAGGTCTGGAAAGAGAGAAACTCGAGGCAGAATATAAAGCACTGATGGAGCAGATCGAACATTTACGTGCGATCCTTGCTGACAGAAAGTTATTACTTGGCGTGATCAAAGAAGAGATTCTTGTGATCCGTGATAAATACGGTGATGAGAGAAGAACATCCATCGGATTTGATGAATTTGATATTTCCATGGAAGATCTGATCCCGAGAGAAGATGTGGTCATTACGATGACTAAGCTTGGATATATCAAGAGAATGTCTCATGATACATTCAAGGCCCAGAACCGTGGCGGTAAGGGAATCAAGGGAATGCAGAAGCTGGATGAGGATTACGTAGAAGAGCTCTTCATGACCAATACACATCATTACCTGATGTTCTTTACGAACACCGGACGTGTATACCGTATGAAAGCATACGAGATTCCGGAAGCAAGCAGAACATCCAGAGGAACTGCGATCGTGAACCTGCTGCAGTTAATGCCGGGCGAGAAGATCAGTGCGGTCATTCCGATTGAGAAATATAACGATGATGAGTATCTGCTGATGGCAACCAAGAAAGGTCTCATCAAGAAGACTCCGATTAAAGAATATGCAAATGTCAGAAAGACAGGACTTGCAGCAATTACTCTGCGTGAGGAAGATGAGCTGATCGAGGTAAAATACACAGACAGCGATCATGATGTGTTCATGGTTACAAAGTATGGACAGTGTATCCGTTTTAACGAAAGTGATGTACGTCCGACCGGAAGAACATCCATGGGTGTCCGTGGTATGAATCTGGTAGACCGCGACGAAGTGATCGGAATGCAGATCGACTCACAGGGAACAGAACTGCTGATCGTGTCCGAATATGGTATGGGTAAACGTACTTCCATCGATGAATTTACAGCCCAGAACCGTGGCGGTAAAGGCGTGAAGTGTTATAAGATCACAGAGAAGACCGGTAACGTTGTAGGTGTGAAAGCAGTAGATGAGGACAATGAGATCATGATCATCAACACGGAGGGAATCATCATCCGTATGAAGTGTGACGGAATCTCAGAACTCGGAAGAGTGACATCCGGAGTGAAGCTTATCAACCTGCCGGAAGGCGATAAAGTAGCTTGTATCGCAAAAGTACGTAGAGGCGATGAATCAGAAGATGATCTGGTAGAGCCGGAAGAAAGTACAGAAGATGCAGAGAACGTAGAGACAGAAGAATAAAGATATAAAACGAGGCGGAAGATTAAAAAATTTCCGCCTCGTTTTTTGAAAAAATATTTTTATTTTTCCGCCTCATCTGCAGCAAGTTCACGAAGAATGATCTCCGCAGTCTTCTTCACAGTAGCAGCTACAAAGTCTGTACACTGTGCTTTACGTTCCGGAGAATTCTTCTCTTTGCCTTTTGTCAGAACACGGCAGCATGTTGCACCACAGTATTCCTTGAAGAAATCGTGGATTTCGTTCGAAAGCTTGAAACAGCGGTTTACTTTAGGATCTCCCGGTGTCTTTCGTCCGAAAAAGTAACCGATGCACATGGTTGCTCCGGCAAGCGCACCGCAGATACATCCGCCTCCTCCAAGTCCCCATGGAAAACCGGAACTCATAGCGATCGCATCATCAGACATGTCCAGTTCAAAATTCTCCTTGATTGCATAAATGACAGATTCTGAACAGGCAAAACCCTGATTAAAGATGTCTACGGCATCCTTTTGAAGTTTCTCTAAATCTACATTTGTTGTCATTTCAACCCCTCCTAAAAATGTATTAAATTCATTATAGCACAGCGAAAAGAACTTGTATATCATATGGGGAGAGGGTAAAATGAATATGAGACAGGGCATTTTTTATTTGGGACGGAGGATATAGATGAGAATAATTAATGTAAATACGATCACACAGAATATAAAAGATATGTGCATAAAAGCAAATCATTTTCTGGCAGAGGATATGGATCAGGCGATGAAGCATGCGTTGGATACAGAACAGTCTCCTCTTGGACGCCAGATTTTAGATCAGCTGCAGGATAATTTAAAGATTGCAGCCGAAGATATGATTCCAATCTGTCAGGATACAGGTATGGCAGTCGTATTTCTGAAAGTTGGTCAGGATGTACATTTTGAAGGAGGCAGCCTGGAAGATGCCGTGAACGAAGGTGTACGTCAGGGATATGTGGAAGGTTTCCTTAGAAAATCAGTTGTAGGAGATCCGATCATTCGCGAAAATACAAAAGATAACACACCGGCAGTCATACATTACAGTATTGTTCCGGGAGATAAAGTAGAGATAAAAGTTGCTCCGAAAGGGTTCGGAAGTGAAAATATGAGCCGTGTATTTATGCTGAAACCGGCAGACGGAATTGAAGGTGTAAAGAATGCAATCCTTACAGCAGTCAGGGATGCAGGACCAAATGCCTGTCCGCCAATGGTAGTCGGAGTCGGTATAGGTGGAACATTTGAAAAATGTGCACTGATGGCAAAAGAAGCACTTACAAGAGAGGCAGGATCACACTCTGAGATCCCATGGGTTAAAGATCTGGAGGAAGAAATGCTGGATACAGTTAATAAACTTGGAATCGGCCCGGGCGGACTTGGCGGAACGACAACCGCATTAGCAGTTAATGTGAATACTTACCCGACGCATATTGCAGGACTTCCTGTAGCGGTCAATATCTGTTGTCATGTAAATCGCCATATTATCAGGGAGGTGTAAATACTATGGAAAAGCATATCACAGCACCTATTACAAAAGAAACAGCAAAATCTCTTCACGCTGGAGATTATGTATATGTCACCGGAACTATTTATACTGCCAGAGATGCAGCACATAAGCGGATGGACGAAGCATTGGACAGAGGCGAAGAATTACCAATTGATATCAAAAATCAGGCAATTTATTATATGGGACCATCTCCTGCAAGAGAGGGGCGTCCAATAGGATCTGCCGGACCGACAACCGCCAGCCGTATGGACAAATATGCACCACGTCTTCTTGATCTTGGACAGACAGCAATGATCGGAAAAGGAAAAAGAAGTCAGGCGGTAATCGATGCTGTTGTGCGCAATGGGTGTGTATATCTTGCGGCAATCGGAGGAGCTGGTGCCTTATTGTCCAAATGTATAAAATCATCAGAGGTTGTTGCATATGAAGATCTTGGAACGGAAGCTATCCGTAAACTTCAAGTAGAGAATCTTCCGGTTATCGTAGTAATTGACAGCGAAGGTAACAATCTGTATGAGACAGCAATCAGGGAGTACAAAAAGATATGAGAAGAATTCTTCTGATGGTTATAAGAAATATTTTGTTTGTGCCGGTTTATTGGTACAAATTATGTTATCATGCAAGACATGTTGAAAAGTATACAGAGGAAGAACACTATGAATTATTAAGATACATAGATCATCGTGCCAATACTTCGGGAAATATTAATATTAAAGTATATGGACAGGAGAACATCCCGGATGATAATGGATTCATGTTCTATCCAAATCATCAGGGACTTTATGATGTACTTGCGATTATGGAAGCGTGTCCAAGACCATTTTCGGTAGTTGCTAAAAAAGAAGTGGCTAATGTTCCATTTCTTAAACAGGTTTTTGCGTGTATGAAGGCTTACATGATTGACAGAGAGGATGTCCGTCAGTCTTTACAGGTAATTGTTAATGTAAGCAATGATGTAAAAGCGGGAAAGAACTTTCTTATCTTTCCGGAAGGTACAAGATCTAAAAAGGGTAATCAGGTACAGGAATTCAAAGGCGGAAGTTTCAAAGCGGCAACCAGGGCAAAATGTCCGATCGTGCCAGTTGCGCTGGTTAATTGTTTTGTGCCATTTGATTCCAAGACAACAGAACAAGTGGATGTACAGGTGCATTTCTTAAAACCATTACTTTATGATGAATATAAAGATATGAAAACAACAGAAATAGCAGCCATAGTGAAAGAAAGAATACAATGTACGATTAACAGTAGTCTTTAGATCTTTAGAATAAAGAAAATAGGCATATATATAATGTAAATATATGCCAGTAAAGAAAATATTAGAAAAATGCGAAAAAGTAATTGACATACGTAGAAAGGCTTGATATAATAACTTTCGCTGGAGAAATACTCAAGAGGCTGAAGAGGCGCCCCTGCTAAGGGTGTAGGTCGGGTAACCGGCGCGAGGGTTCAAATCCCTCTTTCTCCGTTAGGTCAGTGAGAACTGTCTGAAACGAGCTTTCAGATAGTTTTTTTACGGCCATATATGATACTGGGAAATGTATTTAAAAGGAAAAATAAAAAAGATGAAAAAACATCTTGACAGTCTATAAAATACATGGTATTATATACAAGCTTTCGCAAACAAATTATTTAAAAGATTTGTAAAAAGAAAGCAAAAAATAAATTAAAAAAGTTCTTGACAAACAGTTGAGAGTGTGATATACTAAACAAGCTGTTGAACAAGAAACAACAAAGAACCTTGATAATTAAACAATAGACAACAACCCTGAAAATTCTAAAGAGA
>OGQN01000884.1_pt1 | contig 26278 bp, 22 predicted proteins | sample 1553231 | NCBI WGS metagenome assembly OGQN01 (sample SAMEA2579950, study PRJEB22360) | human gut metagenome | biome: human gut; feature: human-associated habitat; material: faeces | place: Denmark | collected 2008/2010 | reverse complement strand
GCAATCTGGAATGAATTTTGGCTACGTTACTGTGAACGGAGTGAACAGTAACGATTGTTACAAGGCACTGAGTAAACAGTAACACAGTAACTCCAAGACTTACAAGGTTATCAACGTGACAGTAGAATGTGCTCAATAACTATGTTATACTGATAATATCTAAATGCTTCAGATATGATATCTGCCTATCTGAATCATTCAAGCCACATTCTCAGGAGGAAAAAATGTCGAAAAAAGAAATAAGTTTTACAGAAGGACCTGTGTTCCAGTCTTTGCTTCGGTTTGCCATTCCCGTGCTTGGCGCATTGATCCTGCAGGCTGCGTATGGCGCAGTTGATTTGCTGATTGTTGGAAAATTCGGAAATGCCTCGAGTATTTCCGCAGTAGGAACAGGAAGTTCCTTTATGCAGATGGCTACTTTTATTATTACAAGCCTTGCAATGGGCTCCACCGTAATAATCGGGCATCACATCGGAGAACAAAAACCAAAAGAAGCAGGAAATGCGGTCGGAACTACGATCATTCTTTTTCTGATCATTGCTGTCATCATGACATTTGTACTGGAATTTGCCGCCGGAGGAATTGCGCATCTTTTACAGGCACCGGCTGAATCCTTTGACAAAACAATTCTTTATATCAGAATCTGTTCTGCCGGTATCGTTATTATCATTGCATACAATGTAATCAGCGGTGTGCTGCGAGGTGTGGGAAATGCAAACCTTCCACTTCTATTCGTAGGAATTGCCTGTGTCATAAATATTCTGGGAGATTTGCTTCTGGTTGGAGTATTTCACATGGATGTTGCGGGTGCCGCCATTGCCACTGTATTTGCACAGTTTGTCTCTGTCGTCTGTTCTGTCGTTGTATTAAGAAAGCAGGATATGCCTATAGAATTTTCCAGAGAACAATGTCGGATTTATAAAGAAGAGCTTGGAAAAATATTAAACGTAGGTATACCGATCGCACTTCAGGAGACAACGGTTCAGATTTCATTTCTTGTCGTAAATTCTGTTATCAATCAGATGGGTCTGATGCCATCTGCCGGATATGGAATTGCACAGAAAATCGTTTCCTTTATTATGCTGGTTCCGTCCTCTATCATGCAGAGTGTATCAGCATTTGTTGCGCAGAATATCGGTGCCGGAAAGAAAAGCCGGGCATGGAAGGGTTTTTACACTGCAATTATTACCGGATGTTCCGTTGGAATCATCATCTTTATGGTAGGATTCTTCGGAGGCGGAGTATTATCCTCTTTCTTTACCAATGATTCCGAGGTAATCGCGCAGAGTGCCGCTTACCTGAAAGGTTTCTCTGCCGACTGTATACTGACTTGTGTACTTTTCAGCAGTATCGGATATTTTAATGGCTGTGGAAAAAGTATTCCTGTTATGATCCAGGGAATCACTTCCGCATTCTGCATCCGAATTCCGGTATCTATCATTATGTCGAGATTACCGGAAACATCTCTGACTTATGTTGGAATGGCGACACCTATCACAACTGTATATGGAATTATCTTTTTTGTAATCTGTTTCCGGCTGTTAAATAAAAACTCAGCCAAATAATAAAAATGGTTTCCTGTTATCAGTTCTCTTAGTAGAGATGCTGATAACAGAAAACCATTTCCATTATTTGATTATCCTCCGATACATGAATCGCATAGAAAATTTCATTATGATACGAATCACGTACAACTGTCAGATACCATGCCTGAATCCATAAACTTCATAATCTTATCTAAATACATTTCCATCGTCCTGTCATCGCTGCGGTAGGTCTCATGTCTGGTTCCCGGCAGGTAAACATATTCGCAGGAAGTAATTCCTCTATGATTAATTTTCTCTGCAAATTTTCTCAATGCGTTTACAGATACAAAATCATCTCTTTCTGCCTGAAATAGCAAAACAGGTGCTGTCAGTTTCTTCCATCCACAATATTTTATGTACCAACTCATTTTTACAGACGCCAGAAGCCACCCATAAGAAGCTGCACTAACCTGGAATTTTTTATTCTCTTTACACAGCTCATTATATTTTTCGAATCTTGGTCTGGAAGTACATCCACTGGTTTCGAAAGTCTCACTACCATCATAAGGCTTCTGACCAGCCACATAGTCTTCCTCCCTTCCCAAAAGGCACTTCGTCTGTGCAATAGCAATCACCAATGGCCAGGGAACATTTCCGGTAAGCGGGCGGAGCATAGGAGAATTCAATATAATCTTCTGAAACAGTTGTGGCTCCCATGCAGCTGCAATTGTGCCAATCGCCCCACCCATAGAATGCGCAAAAAGAACTAACGGCAGTTCAGGATATGTTTTTTTAATTACATGGCATATTTTCAAAAAATCTCTCACATATCGCTTCCAGGTATCTATATGTACAAGAGATGGATCTGCTGTCAGGCAATAACTTTGTCCATGTCCCATATGTTCCGGCATATACACATGATATCCAGCCTTCAGAAAATAATAAATCATCTCATCATATTTCGGCGCTGCTTCTGTAAAGCCATGACTGATTATAATAACGCCTTTCGGCTTCTCTGCCAGGTAACGCTGTACATGAATTTTCCCCACTATCCCCATATCTTTTCGGTGCAGATGATCCTCTGCACCAGGAATGTATCCCTCCTGACGGTGCGTTGCAAGATATGGCTCTATTTCATCATTCATTTTATACACATATTCATTCTCATGTATTATTTCCATTGTATATACTCCTGTTACTTTTTCATAATTCTGTTGCTATCTGCTTTTCACCATTCGATACATACCTGTATTATAATCTTCACTGGTGCCTGTTAATAATCCCATTAATCTTTTTCTCATTATAAAATACCAGTATAATTCCGCCTATACAACAGAATACTGCTGCCCCAAAAGCAGCAACTCTATAACCAGTTCCCTCTGCTGCCCCTATCGTCGAGACTGCTGTAAATATCAACATAGAAATACTCTGCCCAAGTTTAAACGCAAATGTTCTCGCCGCATAAAACATTCCTTCACGATTGCTTCCTGATGTAATCGAGTCGCTCTGCGAAATATCTGCCACAACAGCCTGCGGAAGAATTCCGAAAATCGCCATAGGAAGAGCCGCCACGACTGTCAGGATCAGTCCCTGCACCGATGCCGGAATAAAACTCATTTTTCCCATAAATCCGGTATAAAAATAAGCAAGGCTAAATACTGCAAATGCAAACAAGATCATCTTTTTCTTTCCAAGTTTAGGAGTAAGCTTATTTACCGGAATATAAAATACAAGAGACAACGCTGTCATTCCCACAAAATACAAAGTTGTCATTGTTTCCGGAAGTTTCAAAAGACTGGTGACAAAAAATGGAAGACCTGTCTGAAACATGGTAAGTGCAATCCAGTAGAAAATATCAGATGCCACAAACTTGCGAAATTCTCCATTCTTAAAAGTAGCTGCAAGAGATCCAAAAGCTGACTCTTTTGCAGGAACCGTATCTACATAGTCTTTTTCACGGATACAAAATACCGGCACAAGCATACAGATAAACGCTATAGCCGCCATCAAAGTAAAGGTCATACGGATAGCACCAACTCTGCCAAAAGCAGGAATAAACATCCCCCATATCGTAGGTGCCAGATACGCCACTGCAGTTCCGGCAATAAATGTAAAGGAAATGACTGTGGAAATATTAAGTCTTTCCTGCTGGGTATGTCCAAGTTCCGGAATCAGCGCATTATATGGTGTACAGTACGCAGTAATGGAAAGATAGTACGCCAGAATCATAATCAGCAAAAACACTCCATTGATCCAGCTGTTTTTATTAACCGGTGACCAGAAAACCAGTACTGTAGAAAGCGCCAGCGGTAAAGATGCCCATTTCAGGAACGGAATTCTTCGCCCATTCTTTGACGTACATCTGTCAGATAAAGAGGCGATCATTGGATCTGTAAAAGCATCAAAAATCCTTCCGAAAGCTGTAATTCCGCCAATAATAGTAAATATGCCAAAGACCACCAGCCCCTGTGGAATGAACACTGTCTGTCCCTGACTGATGGCTGTCTTATCCGGCTGATAAAAATATACAAGCCAGTTAGAAATAATCCCGGACAACATCGCCCATCCAAACTGTCCGGCTGCAAACTGCCATATTTTCCCTGTTGTTAACTTTTTCACCGTGCACCTCCAGATTTCAGAACTACTACTTATTTCTTGCAAGAATCGAACTCTTTTCCAAGCATGGAAGTTCTTCTCCTTCAACAGTCGTCACAATTCCGCCTGCTTCTTCAACAATAAGTGCACCTGCCGCAAAATCCCATGGAGATAAAATAAGCTCGAAATAAATTTCCGCTCTTCCTGATGCTATGGCACATAAATCAAGTGCTGCAGATCCGCTTCGTCGGATATCAAGGCATTTTTGAAAATATTCGTAAGCTAATTCAAAGGATGCCTTCGCAAGCTCCGTATTATACGGTGATGAACCAAACAAAACAATGCTGTTTGCCAGATCATCCTTCGATACATGAATCGCATTTCCATTCATATATGCACCCTCACCGGAAATCGCATAGAAAGTTTCATTAAGATACGGATTATGCACGACTCCCATATATCTCTTTCCATTTCGAATCAATCCAATAGATACACAGCTCATATGATAATCTTTAATAAAATTGGTAGTTCCATCAATCGGATCCACCACAAAAATATATTCTGCATTTCTGTTAATCTGGCAATCCTCTTCTTCCCCCCAAAACTCCGCTTCCGGAAGAATCTCAGACAACTTTTTTTCTAGCATTTCCTGAATTTTGCAATCATACTTCGTAACAAAATTTGCTTTTCCTGCCTTATCCTTAATGCCAAAATTCGCCCTGTCCGCCTGAAGCATAACCTGTCCGCATTCTTTTGCCGCTTCAATTATTTCATTTAATATCGTATGTGGAGTTTTCTCCTTTAGTTCCATATTATCTGTCACCTCTCAATAGAAAATGGTTTCCGTTTTATCAATACTTTTATAATTTCTCATACTTTTCAATCAGACACTGATGTTCTTTTGTCTTCTTGTCATAGTTTATCCCAACCAGCAAAATGTCTCCGGTATAATCCAGAACTGAATCCGGATATTGTTTTTCCTTAATCTGCTGTAATGCTGTCTTGACATTCTTATTCCATTTAAGTTCTACGACAAGCGCCGGATAACTGGAAACGTATTCTGGTTTTGGAATAAATACAAAGTCTGCAAACCCACGTCCTGTCGGCAGTTCACGAACTGGTTTAAAATAATATTCCATTGAACTCAGATATGCAATTGCAAGTACACTGCTCAAAGAATTCTCATTATTATACTGAATATTCGAAACATACTCTGTATGGATTTTCTCAATTCCCTCTTCAACTGCTTCTTCATCCATGTCCAGCGTAGCCTCCAGTAAATGTTCTGATTCCTGCTGAAAAGTAATCATCTCATTCCATTTTCTGCTTTCAACCGCCATTGTCAATTCCTGCCGGATTTCTTCATTTGGAACAAATGCAGTTCTTCTATTCTGGTTATATCCCAAATAACCAAGATGGATCAAATACGTAAGTACATCATCTTTGCTTTGTATATTCACCGTATCATTTTTGAAAGCAGCTGTATTCACTTTAATCGAAGCACCGGAAAGTATTTCAATTATAGCGTTTTTCAAACCATCATAATTCATATTGATAAAAGGAACAATTGCTTCATAAGAAGCAGTCTCAGACCAGTAACTTCTAAACCTGCCCCGCACACAAACACTTACTACTGCTTTAGGATTATATACCTGATAGTCCTCCAGCAAATAACCATCATACCAATATTTTACTTTCTCAAAATCTCTGTGATATCTTTCGCAAAGATCCTTCACTTCAGCTTCTGTAAATCCAATATATGGCGCCATCACTCCTGCATCAAGCATTGTAAACTCATCAAAATTATTTAATGCAGACTGCGTTTTTTCTTTCTTTATCGGCAAAATACCTGTAAGATACACCAACTGAATATATTTTGTCGGTTCCGTTCCCTTGAACATCGCCCGCAAAAAATTAATGTACTTTTCCTGTACTTTTTTATTTGCCGCTTCATCTCTGATCAGAACATCCCACTCATCAATAATTATAATAAATTTCTGTCCAACAATATTTTTAATACGCGAAAGACTTTCCGACAAACTTATCTCTTCTTCAGGCAGAACACCAGGGTAAATCTCTCTCAATTCAGCCTGTACGGATTTCGTAATAAACGCTACAACATTATCCACATTATCACAATTTGCCAGAAACCACTGAATATCAAGATGAATCACATCATACTTATTAAGATGCGTCTTAAAATCGGATTCCCTGCTTATATCCAGCCCTGAAAACATTTCTTCGGAATTACAGCCTTTACTATAATAAGCGGCCAGCATATTTGCAGCATATGATTTTCCAAACCTGCGTGGTCTGCAGTTACAGATATAAGCTTCTGTTGTATTAAGTACGCTGTTTGTATATTCCAACAATCCGGTTTTATCCACATATATCGGAGAATTCAGTGCCACCTGAAATGCACTGTTATCAGGATTTACAAATCTACCCATTCCTTACACCCCACAATCAAAAAACAGCTTCACGTTATCAAAATTTTTAATAAAATAATGATAGCATGAAACTATTTTAACGTAAAGCTGAAAAAAACTGTTATATATCCAGACACCCGGGCTATATCGGAATTCTATAAAATAATCTCAATTATTTTGCGTAAATAGAACCAACAATCTTTCCCCGTAATGTACACGGCAGAATTTTACATAAGAATCTCAGAATCTTATACTTCACACCCGCCACACAAATTGGTGCGCAGTTCTTTTTCTGTGCAATTCGCGCAATATATGTACCAATAATCTCCGGCGACATCCCACTTAGTTCATCTTTCTCCATCTGACTGACACCGTGTGAAATACGGCCACCGTATTCATCATCACCCAAAACTATCTTTTGTCTGGCCTGGGTAAAACCGGTATGAATATCTCCAAGTTCTACTGCTGTTACCCTGACACCATAAGGACTTACTTCATTATCAAGCGCGCAGGAATAAGAAGACACTGCTGCTTTACTGGCAGAATAAAATGCCTGAAACGGAATGTGTGCCACCGCTGCCACAGAACTGATATTGACAATATGCCCTCTGTGCTGTCTGCGCATAGAAGGAAGAACAGCTCTGCTTACATTGACAGTTCCGAAAAAATTTACATCAAATTGTGCTTTCGCCTGTTTTAACTCTGTAAATTCCACCGCCCCGGAAATACCAAAACCTGCGCAGTTTACAAGAATCTCGATACTTCCTCTTTCCAAAAGGATCTGCCCAACGGCTTCCTGCACGGAAGCCTCATCTGTCACATCTACGCACATATGCTTCACGCCTTCTACCGGAACATCCCGGCGACTGAACTCATAGACTATATAGCCAGCCTTACTCAATGCTGCTACAGTACATCGTCCGATTCCGGAACTTCCGCCAGTGACAAGAGCTGTTCTTTTCTGTTTTGATTCCATATTGTTACTTACCTCATTCCATTTTTTCTTCTTACCACACGGGTGAGTTTCTGTCGTATTTCCTCATTCTTGAATAACTGCCTGCACCATTCGTCCTGTGCCATAACATCACCACAAATCATATTGTTTCATAGTTTCTGCGTTTCGATATTCATGTTTTTCATAATATCCTATCAGTCTTCCCTCTTCTCTGAGTGCAACCATATAAACATCTTTATTCTGCTTCTCATTATGGAAAGTATAGACAAGGTTATGGCTCTCATCTGCCGCAAACCAGTCCACTACCTTCTGTATTTTATCCCTGGATTCCTGATTATGACAATCTAACAGGCTTCTTCCAATAAGTTTATCACCGCCTCGCTTCGCATAGCTGTTAACAGCTGCCGGATTCATGTAGATAATCTCATGCTTAAGATTGCATATAACAATCGAAGCCCTGTCCTGGTCAACAATACTCTTATAAAAACTAATCATATATTTTTTTATGTCCTTTCATTTTTTTCTTTCGTCTAATAGTTTACTATCCACATCAAATATCTTTAAATATCCGTTGGCATACATACGGACACCATCAATGGTATTTATAATAAATTATTACAAAATTTTCGAAACAAAATAATCTGCCTCAATAATATGCCTTACATTCTTCTCCCTGGAGTCAACAATACTCACACGTCCATTCTCCGCTGTCAAAGTCACACTGGAACCATCATTCCGATAAACAGTCATATGTTCCACTGGGCGTTCCAATGTCTCTATTGGATCCTTCATCTTTTTTAATCGCCGATACTCATATTCTGGAATAAAAAATTCAAGTTTTGAAATAGCTCTTTTTTTCTTTAATGGTGTTTTTCTTAATGAACCATTTTTATTCATAAAACGATCCGCAAATTCAACATTTTCCGTCATTTTATCAATTACATCCGAAATCCCTTCAATCTGATCAATCGGTCTTTCCTGTAATACTCCTGTTATAATTTTCTTATAGTCTTCTTTTGAAATTTCTACTGACAGCTCATTTCTTCGTCTGTCATAAGTTTCCCCTGATTCATAAGTAATTTTATAGCAATAATTAAAGTTCAAATCTTCCATGCCTCCAATCAAAAATAGCTTCATGCCATCAAAATTTTTAACTAAAATAATGATAGCATGAAACCATTTTAGCGTAAAGCAACATTCTCCATAAAGAATTCAATAATTTTTTCAGCCAATTTATTATGAAGACTATTGCCAAATTCATCAATGATCAGCATTCCGGCATTTTCTATTACCCTGATCAGATGAGGCAGCAAATCGGCAAATACCTGGTTTCCCTGCGATTCGCCCTTGTTGCCATAGAGCAATTCCACTTCTTCGTTTCAGGATTAATCCTTAATAACTGACAACTTCTAATATTAATATATTTATGAAAGAATTCTTCCAACAATTCAAGCGATCCACAATATTCAAACTCTATTGCGCTAAACTCCAATGTCACATTACATTTATAGACTTTTCATCAACTTTTTACTAATTCATTATTTTATTTATCGGTTAGTTAGATGTCGAGTAGACGCACCCCTTGCGGTCGTACGCCCCTCACAGAATCCGGACTTGCATTTTCGGTGGTCAGACCCCAATGTGTACTTTTGAAATTTTCGAATAACAGATTTTTTTGTTGACACTCCGAAAAAAATAGTGCATTTATGCTTTTTTGAAAAGTTGTAATATTCAAAATCCCATTTATGCAATGAAAGTCAAATATCAATATCCTGCCATTTTATTATTTGTATCGGGATATCTAAATAATAAGCAACAGCCTTAAATTTATCTGCAAATCTTTCATCATTTGTTATAAATATATCACACATAGTTGCACAAATTGAATGTTGAATATCATATGTTCCTGATATTGCATGTTTATCGGATCCATCTCTTTTAAAACCACATTTTGTTAGAATAAAATATAAGCATTCTATAACGTATTCTAACTTTCTATAATCGTTTTTTACTTCAGAATAAATGGAAGATTTTATTTCTACATCCAAACTATCCAGAAAATCGCTCAAGATTTCTTCAGTATTTTCCGGACCATATTTTTTCTCCATATCTTTTACATAAGAATTACCAGGCAATAGTAGTGCTTGTTTAAGTTTTTCAGTATATAATGGTAATTGGGATAGTTCTTTCTGGACTCTAGCCGTTTCCCATACAGTTATATATTCATTGTTTTTATCATGTTTTATACCTTCAAATAATTTTTGCGGATTATAAGCGTTATTATCTAATAATTTTCGAAACAAGGAACGTTTTTCTACTATATCAGTAGTATCAAAAAACATTACATTAAAACTTGCCATTTGAAAGCTTCCAGGCATATATCTTACGCCCTGTGTTGTGGGCATTATAACTCCATTCTCAGCCATAGATCTTATAGTTTTTTTCAGAGAATCTGTTATACCTGCCTTAGCAATACTTTCATTTTTTTGAGCTTTATACAGTTCTTCTATATGAGCAACACTGATATAATAGCTCCATTTTTTATCAACTTTTTGTTTTTCAAAATATTTTTTAATATCATCATTTTTACTAATATAATCCCATATCTGATAATCCAAATATACTCTCATAATATTTTCACCCCACTATTTTTATTTTATATACAAATCTCAAGGCATCTCTATATTACTACAACAAAAACTCTTTATAAACAATAAATTACTGAGAATTTTCTATTATTATTTTTAAATCAGAAAGAATATTTTCAATATCTGTTTCCTGAATACAGCAGGTTCCGTTATAGCTGCGATACTGGCAGCTAAGATCATTATTAATGCATTCACTGCCTTTTAAATAAGAATACGTATGTACATTCAGATTGTTTTCATTCCTTAGATATTCTCGTAGCAGACAGGTTTCTCCTTTCTTCTGACTGGTTTTATAATATACCTGAGATGATATTCCTAGCATACTGCATATATGAGAGACGACTCCTCTGGTAAGCGTAATATCTAAACAATGCGCTATAACCAGAAACAATCCTTTTGACATATTGATATAATATTGTCCGTCCCCCAGTATAAGATTTTCGGCATTGGGCGTATTGAACTCAATACATCCAAATTCTTCTGTATTTTCCTGGTAGGTAGCTTTTATAAAGTTGAATATCTTTTCTGCATCTGATTTTGGAATACCAAGTTCAGATGAAATATTTTCTTCAATTCTCTTCCGAATTCCAATTGCTATAAGATTATCCATAATGTTTTCTCCAATATTCTTCAATAATCTGTGAAAAATAACTCTCTATGACATACCATTCCTGAATTTCATTTTCCATAAATATGTCATATGGAATTTTTAAGATGTCTGAAAAGAATCCAGCATATAGTTCACGGACTGCATTTTGCCGGATATAAACGGGAGGATGTTTCTCTGTTCCTTTTTTGTATTGTTCGTGAGCTAATTCTTCCATTGCGATCAGACCATAAAATAATCCTATTGCGATATAACAATGTTTTGTGCATTGTTTGCTGTCATCATACTGACGACTTGTTTTAGTATAAACCAGTACTGCAATATAATCAGCAATGATTTCCTTCATCCATGATTCAAGCTGTTTCTAATTTACAGGAACGACTTCAGCAGCATATTGCTTTTTTAGCGCATTATATGCTTGCTTTTTATATGCCATTTTCCATGATTCTTTGAAACGTGCATATTGCCAGTGACCTAATTCATGGAGAAATATAAGTTTAAAAACATCGTACATATATTCCGAATATTTCTGTGGCGGAAATAAGTTATATCCATTCCAGACAGCATACATTTTTCCATTTTCTACAATAGGTATATAGTATTCCCTCGTATATGTACTTATCATGTTCTCATTCTCATGAAAATTCAACCATTTTACTGCCAACTGCATAATCTGTGATGTAGTTGCCTTTTCGGGACGGCTTAACAGGTCTAATAATTCTGTTATCATAGTCATATTGTTTGCCGCAACCATTGTAAACAAATTAAGGATGATGTAGTTTTTCTGGTTATCTACCATTGCATTTACAACCGGAAATGTTTCGATGCAATAGGAGATATGAGTCATTTCACGTTCTATCGTTGAAATATCAGCATTATAGTAATCATCCTGAAAAAAGAATAGTGACTCGCTGATTATCTGTGCGATCATATCTGTATATAAATCTTTTCTTTTCTGAGCTTTGACAGGGTCATCAGAAAGATCATTGCTGAAAAAAATATGTTTTTTATAAAATCTTTACACAATGCCGATCAAACTCCTTCCTCTGTTGCTAAATATAAAAAAGTATTCAAAGAAAGACCCTGGCTGTTACACGCAGAGTCTTTCTTTTTTAGGAATCTGTATTAATTACCCAAATGGATTATTTAACTTTAGCAGTTTCCAGATTTGACCACTTACTGAATACTTTGTTATCGTTTTCAGAAGCTGATCTGTTCCAGGAATGTACTCCTACATAATATGTTCCTGCAGGAATGTTCTTGAATACAGCTTTGCATACACCTGGTTTAACATTTAATTTTTTGTATTTTCCATACTGATATGGACGTGTCTCGCCATGTTCTTTCTTGGAACCTTTTCCGAGAACTACGTCATATCCTGTAGAGTTAGCGGATTCTTTGTATGTTACAGTGATTGTAGAACCCTTTGTCTTAACACTGAGGATTTCTGGTGTGTCTGGTGTTATTGCAGTTACAGAGAATGGATAAACATTAGACCATTCGCCGAATACTTTCTTACCATTTTCATCACGTTTCCAAGCATGGCAATATGCATAGTATGTTCCCTGCTGAACATATTTAAATGCTGCGGTTGTCTGAACCTGATTCTTAACAACATCGATACGTGCTTCCTTATCTGAAGGATCTTTAGATGTAGAGATTACATAATCATATCCGGATGCACCATCTGCTTCGTCGGAAAGAATTACTGTTGCTTTGTTACCAGATACTTTAACAGTATTGATTACTGGAGCACCAACTTTAACAGCGTCAACATCAACTTCTTTGGAACCAGTATAATTTTTGCTGTCAGCTTTAGCTGTTACAGTTACTTTCTTTCCGTCTTCACTAAATTTGACATCATATTCTTTGGATGGAACAACAACGGAACCATTCATTACGGTTACATTTCCATCTTTATCAACAGTTACAGTCGTGTTCTTAAGATCTTTTGCTACAACTTTCCATGTAAGTTCTACATAAGAACCGTCTGCATCTGTCTTAATGTTGCCTGCGCCCCATGATGTAGTATCTAATACATAACCATCTTTTGCATATAATTTTGCTTTTAAGATCTTATCTTTAGCAGTTACGTTAGAAGCATCACCTACAGTTTCAATCTTATAATCAGAATCATCTACAAGAGTTTTTCCGTTTACGGTAACTGTTACTGTTGGTTTAACTGCGATTCCTCCAGCATATTCAGTATTTGCTACTTTGACATCAGATTTCTTAATAGCAATAGCACCAATCTTAAAGAATCTTGCGTCAGTATAAGTTGTTTTCTTGTCCGCAAATTTGTTATTATCTTTATTTTTGTAATTACCTAATGCATTTACATAGATGGCAGCAACTTCTCCACGAACATTGTTGTAGTATTTAACTTCGTAATCAGTGCCTTCTTTATATTTGGAATCAGCTGGTTTGTAAGTTACTTTATCAAAAGTATGCTCTGTTCCATCATTTGTAAAGATTGGCGCAAAGGATGAAACGCCACTTTCAGATGTAGCTGTTTTATCAAATCCAACAACCTTTCCATCTTTCCAAAGTGTAAAGATTCCATTCTCAGCTAATTCTGCCTGTTCAATATCAAACTTGAATGCATTTGTCCCTTCAAAGTTTGGATTCTTTGCTGTATCTTTAACTGAGAGTGTTCCATTACCTGCTTCTTTACCAGCATTTACATTTGCTGAAGAACTTGCTGGATAGGTAACTTTAAGGTTTTCAGCAGTTGAATCAAGAGTTACATCGCCTAGTTTAATGTCATAATCAGCAATTGCAGGAGCAATTTTACTTCCTGAATATGTAAACTTATTAGCAGTAACAGATGCTTTCTTAGGAGTAATAGTCACTTTTGACAAATCTGCCTTATTAATGGTAAACTCTACAGTCTTTGTCTTAGCTGCGCTGTAATCGCCTTTACCTTTGATTGTAATCTTAGCTGTTCCCGCATTTGTTGCATTTACAGTAGATACTACTTCATAATCAACATCTTTTACAAGTGTGCGGTTACCATCTTTTACAACTAAATCAGGTTTGATTTCTTTTCCTGTATAAACGAATGGAGCACCAACTACAGTTACATCTGCGTTTGCAATGGATAAAGTAGCTACTGTTGTATCCTTAGATGCTGTTATACCGCTTGCTAATGCAGAGATTTTATAGTTTTTATATGCATCACTTGTTGTGTCAATTTTGTCTGCTTCTGTTACAGTAGTAGTTAACTTTGTTCCATCAACTATTTTACCACCACTGAGAGTTCCAGATTTAGTACCAAATGTTGTTTTATAGAGTGTATCTGGTACATCAATTAATTTTTCAACTTTATCAAAAGTTCCATTAGTTTTCTTAGTCCAGGTATATGTCTTAGCCTGTACTTTGATATCGGATTTTTTCAGATATTCAGAAGCCTCTGTCTTAGAACCGTCATAAGCTACTGATTCTGGAACAGTAATTGTAGTTGAAGTAATTTCTGCGGGTTTAATGTCAAATGTACCAATACATTTTTTACCACCTAATGTACTACTGATTCCCTGTAAATAAACGTTGGCTTTACCAACATTAGTGTTGTTTTCATAAATCACCTTATAATCGGTACCAGCTTTCAGAACAACATCAGTAGACCCTTTAATTACAATAGTGCCTAACTGATCGGCAGTTTTTTCAACAGCAGAACCGCCCTGATAGAATTCATCACCTAAGTCAGTTGAAGAATTTAATTCTGTATTAGCAGCTAACTGACCATCTTTAGTAACTAAAGTAGCATCGGCAATGTTGTTCTGGGCAACATAAAGATTAATAGTCTTTCTATTAATCACATTCTTCGTAGTATCTGTTGGTTTTACAACAACTGTATAAGTACCTTCTCCACCTTTATGGATTGCATCTGTATCAACTTCAATATCCACATTATCCATAAATGTTGTATTAGTGCTAAGAGTTTCTTTTCCTTCTGAGATTGAAAGAAGCTTCTTAATATCTGCTTTAGTGATATTCTTTGATTTCAAAAGTCCAATACTGATATCATCAATTGCACATGTACTTAAATCGCGGGCAACAACAGTAGCTTTCTCTGCTGTAGTATATCCAATACCTTTGCTGGAATCAAATGCACCTACAGCATAGTTACGATTCAACTCGTCATCGCCTGTTTTAGTAATAGACACTTTCACTTTTGCAGAATCACCAGCATTTGTAAGAGTACCATCAACCAGATTAACACTAGTAATTGCTTTAGCCTTTAATGTGTTTCCGGAAATATTGCTCTTTAAGGTAAAGTTATCTTCCACATTTGTTAACAGATTAATAGCTGAACCTGTATATTTATACTGAGTCTTCTTTAAGTTAACAGCTAAATCATTTTTTGTCTTATCTGTTAATTCTTTATCAGAATCAGAATATGCAGCAGGTGTTTTCTGGCTAATAGTCATATTAAACGTAAGAGAACCCTGGTATCCAGGCTTATTAACAGTTGCAGTAACCTTGACAGGTTCACCAGCTTTTGTAGCATTCACAGTATCACCATCATATGTGAAATTGAAATCAGAAGCTGTGATACCAGCATTAGAAGCATTATAACCTGCAGCATATGTAAGATTTACATCGCTTGCTTTTAATGTTTTTGCTGTACCATCATAAGTTAAAGTACCTGTCTGGCTGATTCCAGCAACAATACTTGTTACATCTTTTGCAGTAATAGTTACAGCAGGAGTTTCATATGTGAAACCTTCAAAATCTTCGGCAGTTCCCTTGACACCTGTAATTTTAAGAGTAAGTTTTCCACCTAACTGATTCGGTTGTGGTGTAAACGGTTTAATTGCATTTCTAATTGTAGCAGCATCGGCTCCGGTTCCTCCGAGACGTACCTGACCTGAATTAGCCATAGCACTTCCGTTATCATCGGCAGGCTGACTTCCGTCAATCAACCATTCATAATCAAAAACAGTAACATTTTTTCCTTCAGCATTTTTTAATACACTGTCGTTTGCAAGTGAAACTGCTTTACCAATTTCTGCTTTTTCAAAATATAACGCTTTTTCTGTTGCTGCTGTTGCAGTATCTGCAATAGCATCTGTATTCTCTGTAACTTCTGGTGTAGCCTCATCGGAGAATGCGGCTGCATCAGCGGCATCTGTATCTTCTGCAATCGGAGCTTCTGATGTAATTGCAACATCTGCGTCACTTCCATCGCTGAACTCAGCAGCCCAAACCGGCACGTTAGAGGTTGCCAGCATTGCAACGACGAGAGACATACTTAAGGTTTTCTTAGCCATGCCTTTCTTCGTATTCTTAATCTTTGTCATGATTATAGTTCCCCTTTGGGTGGTGGACAGGTTGATTTTGGAGAAAATTTCGTATGGGGAACTGATTTCAGACTTGGGGAATATCCATGTTTTATGATTTATAAGTGGATAATTGTTGACAATCGTAGTAAAAACAGGCAGTTATTGCAAATAAATCTGCTGATGTATTGAAAAAATTCTTCTAGTTTTACGCTGATTATAATAAGTAACGATACACAATGAAACTCATAAAATATAAAATATCCAGGGAATCTACCTGAAAAACTGATGCAGTAAATCGGAACCCGGTTCTGATTTTGGTGAAAGAAATTTACTCTAATCTGCCACCTCCTCTGGTGTCTGCCCGAATCGGGAAGAAGCATTTGACGAAGTTTTATTTCTGAGGTATCATGAAAATATAAATAGAAAATTTCATTTGCAGGAGTATCTCATGAAAGTAAAAAACAGTATTTCTACAATAATGAGAACCTTAAAAGGCAGAGAAACAAAAGATAAAGAGGCGAAAAATATTTTTTCGTATAAGCCGATTATGAGCAATATTCTAAAGTACACCGTAGCAGAATACAAGGACTGTTCTCTGGAAGAGATCATGAACTGTATTGAGGGAGATACAATCCGGACCGGAACAGCATTTGTAGAGGAAGACATGGCAGGAAGCATCCGGGGCGAACAGACGGAATTCAACACAACAGATGAGGCACCGGCAGTTTTTGATATCCTTTTTCGTTCGCTGCTTCCAAAGAAAAAAGGAAATATCCTGGTAAATCTCCATGTGGATTTTGAATTACAGAAGAACTACCGGCCGGGGTATCCTGTTATTAAAAGAGGCATATACTACGGATGCCGGAAATTATCTGCACAGTTGGATAAAGTAGGGAAAAATGGGAAAGGCTATAAATATCTGGAAAAGGTCTACAGTATCTGGATCTGCCTTGAGAATATTCCCAAAGAACAGCAGAATACCGTATCTTATTACAAGATACATAATTACAAAAATGAAGGTTTCCGCATACCTGACATTCAGATCGATGCTGCAGAAGCAGACCTTATGGAAATTGTTATAGTACGTCTTGGGATGATTATGAAAATACTTTTAGATAATAAACGTTATGCAGATGCGAAGAGAGCTTTTGATTATATTGATCAGAGGCTCTTTTGCAAAGAAGAAGGGACTGTCATCCGACAGTCCCTTTTGGCGTATCACACACAAAACCCTGCATACACCGGTACAATATGGTAGTTTTCTTTTTCTCTGAAGTCCTCCACCGACAGCAGGTACATTTCTGCATTTGTATTCATTTCTGCCCGGAATCTGGTAAGGTTCCGGGTTTTTTGATGTGGAGTCAGGCGGTAGTCCACAGCAATATGCCGGCCCTCTTTTTCCAGAAGGAAGGGCACTTCGGCCTGGTTACCGCTGGACCAGTAGGAGAGGGTGTATCCGTTTCTGGTAAAGTGCTGTGCCAGAAAGGTTTCGGTGCAGGCTCTGGCTGCCGGGGTGTCGGAACCGGTGAGCAGCTGATAAGATGGTACACCCAGTACTCTGGCGCACAGTCCGCAGTCAGTGGGATACAGATGCAGGGAGGTCCGGCGGCAGGCAAGGGCATATCCTGACCGGAGCAGCCAGTCCAGTGGCTTTTCATAGGTTTTGGCTGTGGCGCCCTTGGTTATAAGGGAATATTGGAATCTCCGGCTGGATTTTTCAAGTTGTGCGGGAATGGAGAGCCAGGCATTCTGACAGTGGCGGGTCATTCCTGTGGGAGCCTGGCTGGAAATATCACTCAGGATCAGTTCCAATAGCTTCTGTTGTATATCCGGTACCAGCAGCAGTTTTTTCTCCCTGCGGTATTCCAGTATAGACAGTGGCATTCCGCCGGTGACCAGGTAGAGATAAAACTGTGACAGGGCTTTCTGGTGCAGTTCTTTTCCCAGGGGAGTCAGGGTGGAAAAGTGTCTGCGGATTTCCCTGGATAGGGTATATTCCGCATTTGCCTAGAGGAATTCCTCGAAATCCAGAGGATACAGGCTGATAATATCGAAATCATTTTTGCTGTAGAGCTCAGGGGAGGCAAGGCCTCTGTGGATAGCAAGGATGTGATACTGTGGATGATCCAGAGAAATTGCTGCCAGAAGTGTGGAAAGCTCTGGTACACACTGGATGTTATCAAGGATTAGCAGTGAGACAGAGGGCATGAGAGGTTTTCCGGCGTAGGTCTCCAGGAAAAGCAGCGCATCCTGGGGCGGTCTGGGTACGGAGAGATAATCGGTGACTGGCTTGTCAGTTTCAAGGTTGAGATAGAGGGTGTTTTTGTAATTTTTTTCTGCAAAATCCAGTGCCAGCCAGGTTTTGCCGGTCTGCCGCAGCCCCTGGAGAAGGAGAGGATGGCGGTGGGGATTTTTTTTCCACTGGATCAGGGAATCAGTATATTTTCTGCGCATATAGGTTCCTCCTGTGAATAAGCGGTGATATATAATTAAATTATAAATGTAATCATATGAAAAAACCATACACAGATGAAAAAGGAGGGCTTTTATGAACAGAATCAATGCAATTTATGCCAGGCAGTCCGTAGACAGGGCAGACAGTATCTCTATTGAGAGTCAGATTGAGTTCTGCAAGTATGAATTGAAGGGCGGATCCTTCAGGGAGTACAAGGATCGTGGATACAGTGGTAAAAATACCACCAGGCCTCAGCTGCAGCAGCTCCTTGCGGATATCCGGCGAGGAGAGGTGGAAAAGGTGATCGTGTATAAGCTGGACAGGATCAGCCGTTCTATCCTGGACTTCTCTAATATGATGGAGCTGTTTCAGCAATATCAGGTAGAGTTTGTGTCTTCCACTGAGAAATTTGATACTTCCACACCTATGGGCAGGGCAATGTTAAATATCTGTATTGTGTTTGCCCAGCTGGAGCGGGAGACGATCCAGAAGCGTGTCTGTGATGCTTATTATTCCAGAAGCCAGAAAGGATTTCATATGGGAGGAAAGGCACCTTATGGTTACAGGCTGGAGGAGATCGTAATGGATGGGATCCATACCAAGAAGCTGGTGGAGAAGCCGGAAGAGGGGGAGATTGTGCGGGAAATTTTTCACATGTATTGTCAGCCGGAGACTTCTTATGGAGACATTACCCGGTATTATACAGAAAAGGGAGTCCTGTTTTATGGAAAAACGCTGATCCGCCCTATGCTGGCACAGCTGCTGAGGAATCCGGCATATGTGCGTGCGGATATGGATGTGTACCGCTTCTTCAGAAGTCAGGGGACAAATATTGCCAGTGATCCGGGAATGTTTGACGGTATACATGGGTGTTATCTGTACCAGGGCAGAGGCGCAGATACGGATAAGCTTCAGAATCTGCGGGGACATATGCTGGTGGTCGGTCCTCATGAGGGGCTGGTTTCTTCGGAAATATGGCTGGGCTGCAGGATCAAGCTTCTGGGAAATAAAACAGTGGTGGCGAACCGGAAGGCTGTGAATACATGGCTGGCAGGAAAGGTGAAATGTGGACATTGCGGATATGCTTTGATGAGTGTAAAAACAAAGTCTGGTAAACAGTACCTTAGATGCACCCGGCGTCTGAATAATAAAGCCTGTCCGGGGTGTGGAAAAATTTATACGGAGGATGTGGAGCGACATGTATATGAGGAGATGGTAAAAAAGCTGAGAGAGGGTCAGGCTCCTGTGGGACACAGATCCCTGAAGGAAGATCCCAGAGTACAGAAAATATATAAGGAAATAGAAGCATTGGAGAAGGAGATTGGGATTCTGGTGGAATCGCTGACAGGGGCAGGAGAGATACTGAGTAGCTACATTGACCAGAGGGTGGATCAGTTGGATCAGCTTCGCAGGCAGAAATCGGAGGAACTGGTAGCTTTGTCTGAAAATCAGGCAACGCCGGAACAGATGGAGAGAGTAGTGTCCAATATTAGTCTTTGGGATAATATTGGATTTGATGAGAAACGGTTTACAGTGGATAAGATGATCACAGTTTTGAAAATTTTACCCGGAACTGTTCAGATCCAGTGGAAATTCTAAACAGTTCCGGGTATTGGTTACTGGGTAAGAGATTTATTTTTTTCAAGCATTTGGTGGATGATGCCCTGGGTATATTCGCCAAGATGTTTCTTTGTTTCTTTGTCCAGCTCATCAGGGTAGATGGGCTTGCCGTATTCCACCACAACCTTTGCAGGACGGATCTTCGGGAAATGTGCCTCGAAAATATCTGCGGAGTTGTTGATGGCAATGGGGATGATCGGGCATTTCGTCTTGGTGGCGATTTTGAAGCTTCCTTCATGGAAGGGGAGCATATCCAGGTCATCTGTATTTTTGTTTCTGGTGCCTTCTGGGAAGATACAGATGGAAATGCCGGATTTGACTTTATCTACAGCTGTCAGGATGGTTTTCAGTCCCTGCTTGATGTCCTTTCTGTCTAGGAAGAGGCAGTGGAGATATTTCATCCAGGTGGACAGGAGAGGGATTTTCTCCATTTCTTTTTTGGCAATGTAGCCGGTGCGGATAGGGCAGCGGCTGTAGGTAAGGAGGATGTCAAAGTAGCTTCTGTGATTACCGATATACAGAACAGGGGTGTCCTTCGGTACATTTTCCTCTCCTATTACTGTGACTTTGGCTCCTGTGATCCACAGGATAAATCGAAATACAGCCTGAATGATCCGAAGAGAGCTGATATCCTTGGTCATAGGAGAAAATTTGCCGATGATCCATTCTACCAGTAAGATCGGGATAGACAGGATCAGATATCCGATGACCACAATACAGACAAGAATAAAACGTATCATTTGTGAATCCTTTCCGGATCAGTCCCTGAGAGATTGATCCTAACGTCATTGTATTCATTATAAAGAATCTGCCCACAGCCTGCAAGTATAAATCCCGTTGGATCTGCATAGAATGGCTAGTAAAGAAATATGCCGAGGTAGCATTGTGAGAAAAAAAGCCTGTATGGCCATGGTTTTTTGGCTGGCTGTAATGCTTCTGACCGGATGTGGGCTCATTAAGATAGAGGAGGGAGAACGCACTCCTTTGGAATATACAATTGTGAAACAGGAGGAAATCCCTGCAGAAGCAGTCCGCTTTATGGAACAGAAAAAGAAGAAGGGCTTTCAGATGATCTATAAGGTGGAGGACAGTATGTATCTGATGAAAGGGTATGGCACTCAGGTAACAGGCGGCTACAGTATTCAGGTAGAGGAGGTCTCACAGTCGGAGAACGGAGTTTTCTGTAAAACCCGGCTTCTGGGACCTGCTGAGGGGAAACAGGGGCAGGAGCCCTCCTATCCCTGCATTGTCCTGAAAATAAAAAGTACGGATAAACCGGTACAATTCCTGTGAGGACAGGAAACAAAAAATAGAGATCTGAGTCTGTATATCATAGAAGGAGAGGATTAGAGAATGATGGAATTGAAGAAAGAAACTGTGCAGATGCTTCGGGTGAAAAGTAAGGCTGCTAGCCAAGTAACCTTTGATGAGGATTATAATGTGCCGGATACCAGACCGGATATTGGAAGGATGATCCAGAGTAAGGCGGAGATTTCCATGGATGAAGTGCGCCTTAGTGAAGGAAGGGCTTTTCTGAAGGGGAGCCTGAACGTAGATATGCTTTATGTAGGGGAGAAGGAAGGCAGAATATACAGTCTGGCAGCGAAGCTGCCGGTGGATGAGACTGTGAACCTGGAGGGAATAGAGGGCGGAGATAAGCTTTGTCTGAACTGGGAGATGGAGGATCTGAGCATCCATGTGATCCATTCAAGAAAGCTGAATATCAAGGCCATCGTAACCTTTTATGCTGCGGTGGATGAGACAACAGGGATTCAGATACCGGTGGCTCTGGAGGAAGAGGATATTTCGGTAAAAAAGAAGCGGGTGGGGCTTATGAGTCTCTGTATACATAAAAAAGATACGCTACGTATTAAAGAAGATATTGAACTTGCAGCGAACCGGCCTAATGTGGAGTCCCTTTTATGGCACACTATAGAACCCAGAAACCTGGACCTGCGGGTGGAGAAGGATAAGATACGTGTGAAGGGAGAGCTGGCAGTATTTATTCTTTATGAAGGGACAGATGAGGAAGCTTTGCCGCAGTGGCAGGAATATGCCCTGCCCTTTTCCAGGGAAATGGAGTGTCAGGGGTGTGGGGAGGAGCTGATCCCCCATATAGAGGTTTCCCTGATCCATCAGGGGATGGAGGTAAAACCGGATGGAGACGGGGAAGAGAGGATTTTTCAGATAGATGCTGTACTGGAGCTGAATATGAAGCTGTACCGGGAGGTGGAGTATGATTTGGTCCAGGATGTATATACTCCTCTGAAAGAATGCGTGCTTCATGGAAAACAGGAGATTCTGGAAAGTCTTCTGGTGCGGAATTTGTCCAGGTTCCGGATGAATGACAGAATTAAAGTGAAGGAAAGCCAGGGGAAAGTGCTGCAGCTTTGCCATAGCTGCGGCAGGGTGAAGATTGATAAGACCAGGATTACGGAGGAGGGAATCCAGGTAGAGGGAATTGTGATCCTAAGGCTTCTTTATATTATTGGTAATGATGAGATGCCCTTTTATTCTATGGAAGCTATGCTGCCCTTTACCCATGTGATCGATGCAAAGGGTGTGGGTCCGGACTGCAGGTATTTTCTGCATTCGGAGCTGGAGCAGCTTTCTGTGACTATGGCTGACGGAGATGAGATCGAGGTAAAGGCTTCTGTAGGGCTGAATGTGCTGGTATTCAGGCAGTGGGAGGAAATGATCATTGATCATGTGGAGGAGAAACCTCTGGACATGAAGAAAATCCAGGATATGCCGGGTGTTACTGTTTATATGGTTAAGCCGGGAGATACGCTGTGGGATATTGCCAGATCCTTTTATACCACAGTGGAGGAAATCTGCACTATGAACAGTCTGCAGGAGGCGGAGATCAGTCCCGGCCAGTCTCTGCTTCTGGTAAAACAGGTACAGAGCTAAAAGGCTGCCGCAGGTTCTGTTATTGAAAAAAATCCCACAAAAAAACAGAGTTTCCTGTATTGAAATCCTGCTGAAAATGATTTAAAATAAAGCTCAAGAATGTTTTGTATACAAAGTACAAAAGCCCGATTCCAATACCGGGTATTTGCTGAAGAATAAAAAACAAAGGAACAAACGGAGGGTTATATGCGTTTACGTGCACTGGCGAAGATTAATTTGGGACTGGATATTCTGGGAAAAAGAGAAGATGGATATCATGAGGTGCGGATGATCATGCAGACCATTCAGATGTATGATGTGCTGGAGATAAAGAAAAAGAAAGCCCCCGGGATTTCTCTGTCTGTGAATTATCCATATATTCCCTGTGACGAGAGAAATTTGGTGTACAAAGCAGCGAAGCTTTTGATGGATGAATTTCAGGTGAAGGGTGGAGTTACCATCAGACTTGAAAAGTTTATTCCTGTAGCTGCAGGAATGGCAGGAGGAAGCTCTGATGCGGCAGCAACACTGGTGGGGATCAATCGTCTGTTTAAGCTTGGACTGAGCGAGAGAGAACTGATGGACCGGGCAGTAAAGATTGGGGCAGATGTTCCTTATTGTATTATGAGAGGTACGGCTCTGGCAGAGGGGATCGGTGAGAAGCTTACCGGAATCACTCAGGTACCGGAGTGCTTTGTGCTGATCGGTAAGCCGGGGATTAATGTATCTACCAGGGTAGCCTATGAGAGCCTGAATCTGTCTGGGATTCAGAATCATCCGGATATTGACGGAATGATTCAGGATATTCAGAATGGTGATCTGCAGGGAATGACTGCCAAAATGGGAAATGTATTTGAACCGGGAATTATTGGTCAGTATCCTGTGATTCAGGAGATTAAGGATCTGATGGAGAGCCATGGGGCATTGAAGGCTATGATGAGTGGAAGTGGCCCTACAGTGTTTGGCATTTTTGACAGTCAGGAGAAAATGAATGCTGCTGCGAAAATCCTGAGAGAGAGTAATCTGGCCAAAACAGTATTTGGAACCAGAGTCTTTAACAGGATTTGATATTGAAATATACAGAAGGAGCGGAGGAATATACAGATGACAAGTGAGTTTTCCGTAAATATGAATGAATATCTGCCACTGCGGGATGTGGTTTTTAATACTTTGCGTCAGGCAATACTGAAGGGGGAATTGAAACCGGGAGAGAGGCTGATGGAGATTGCACTGGCAGAAAGGCTGGGAGTCAGCAGAACTCCTATTCGTGAGGCAATGCGCAAGCTGGAACAGGAGGGACTGGTGGTGATGATCCCGCGCAGGGGAGCCCAGGTTGCCAATATTACAGAGAAGGATCTGAATGATGTTCTTGAGGTTCGTATTGCTCTTGAAAATGTTGCCATTGAAAAGGCCTGTGACCGTATGACTGAGGAGGAGATGAGCAAACTGTGGCTTGCAGCCAAGGAGTTTGAGCATACCATTGCAGAGGGAAATCTGGTAAAGCTGGCAGAGGCTGATGTGGCCTTTCATGAGATTATTTATCGGGCATCAGATAACAAGCGTCTGATTCAGGTGCTGAACAACATGCGTGAGCAGATCTACCGTTACAGGGTGGAATATCTGAAAGAGGGAGAAACCAGAGATGTGTTGGTGAAGGAGCATGAGGAGCTGACCAGGGCTATCCGGGAGCGCAATGTGGAGCGCGCAAAGGAGCTGTCATTTCAGCATATTGAGAATCAGAGAATGGCGATCATGCGATCTATTGAGGCAGAGAATGCGGAAAAGGAGAAGCGGGAGAGAGAGAAGAGCAGAAATCATAAATAAAATTTCAAATTCCGGAGATTCTAAGAGAGGTGAAAGACCTCTCTTTTTTTGTGGAAAAAATAGGATGTGGAAAGTCATCCGAAGGAAAAGGATAGAGAGGGAAGTGAGTAAAAGGATAAAATCATGAGGAAATCAGGAGGGAAAGCATTGGAGCAGGAGAAAAAAAGACAGCCGGAGCAGGAAGGGGACAACGCACAGGACAGAAAGATCAGTTCCAGTCTGCGGGAAAATGAGAAGTATCTGAGAAAACGGCTGGAAAACTGCAGTGATATTCTGATCCGTCCCATGCGGTTGGGAGAGCAGCGAAAGGTAGATTGTCTGATGGTATATATTGAGGTTGCTGTTTCCAATATGATGCTGGATGATTCTGCCATTGGAAAAATGATCAATCATTTCTGGACCGTTTCTCCGGAACAGATCCGGGAGTTCGTTCAGTACAACAGTCTGGGAATCGCAGATGTAAAGAAGTTATCCGGAATGGAAGAGGCGCTAAGCGCCATACTTACAGGAAATGCAGTTTTCTTTATGGATGGTTATGACAGGGCCATGAAAATATCAAGCAAAGGATACCCGGCTATGGGAGTATCGGAAGCAGATAAAGAAAAGGTACTCAGAGGCTCCAGAGAAGGATTTTCCGACAGTGTGAAAAGTAATTCTGCGCTGGTGAGGAAGCGTCTGCGGGATACCAGGCTGAAGGTGGAGGAATATAATGTAGGTGTCCGGTCCCACACTTTGGTACAGATTCTTTATATGGAGGATCTGGTCCATGAGGAGCTTCTGGAGGAGGTAAAGGAACGGTTGGGAGAGTTTGAGATTGACGGGATCCTGGACAGTGGGATGCTGGAGCAGCTGACTGAGGACGCATGGTATTCGCCTTTTCCCCAATATCAGACTACAGAACGGCCGGACCGGGCTGTGCAGGAAATTCTGAACGGAAAGGTTGTGCTTCTGTGTGATAACTCTCCGGAAGCACTGGTGCTGCCTGGGAATTTCGGCAGCTTTATGGAGAGTAGCGAGGACTGGTATCACAGGTTTGAGATGGCTTCCTTTCTGCGGATGCTACGGTATCTGGCAGTGCTGGCAGCTACCCTTCTGCCGGGACTTTATCTGGCAGTGATACGCTTTCATACCCAGATTCTGCCTGGGAATCTGATCCTTTCCTTTGCAGAGGCCAGGGAGGGAGTTCCTTTTTCCAGTGTGACAGAGCTGATTTTTCTGGAACTGTCCTTTGAATTGCTGCGGGAAGCGGGGGTGAGGGTGCCGGGTGCCCTGGGAAATGCCATTGGAATTGTGGGAGGCCTGGTAATCGGTCAGGCGGCTGTGGAGGCAAACCTGGTCAGCCCTATTGTGGTGATGATTGTGGCGCTTACAGCACTAGGATCTCTTGCAGTTCCCAATGAAGAGTTTGCGGCAGCATTTCGGCTGCTGAAATATGTTTTTCT
>OGQN01000877.1_pt1 | contig 26412 bp, 27 predicted proteins | sample 1553231 | NCBI WGS metagenome assembly OGQN01 (sample SAMEA2579950, study PRJEB22360) | human gut metagenome | biome: human gut; feature: human-associated habitat; material: faeces | place: Denmark | collected 2008/2010 | reverse complement strand
GATTATCAGGTTATATCTGATATTTCACCTTGATAATATTTTAAACATAAATGCATAAAAGTGAGAAAAAATCACATTTGAATGTTGATTTTTGAGAAAATCTGTATATAATAGAAAGTAGAAAAGAAGGTGAGGTAGCAATCATGTTAATTCAATTTAATTTTAAAAATTTCAAATCATTCAGAGAAGAGGCTACTTTGGATTTGTCTGCGGCGAAGATGACTGAGTTCTCGGACAGAGTTGTGAATGTTGGTAGCGAGAAGATTTTGCCGGTTGCTGCCATTTATGGTGCAAATGCAAGCGGAAAATCCAATATATACAATGCTTTTGAATATATGTCTGATTATGTTGCAGATTCCTTTAAGTACGGAGACGAAGAGGAAAAGTTTGAGGAGTTCAGACCGACTCCTTTCTTGTTTGATTCCACATCTGCCGATGCAGAATCCAGCTTTGAGGTGTATTTCACATTGCCCGGCGATAAGTCTGAAAGAACTTATAACTACGGTTTCTGTATCGACAAGGAAGGTGTAACGGAAGAGTGGCTTAATTCCAAGGCAAAGACTGCCAGAAAGTACAGTACTGTATTTTATCGTGGAACTACAGATGAGGACCTTGATTTGTTAGGTTTTCCTAAGAGTAGCAGGGATAATATTCAGGTGGCATTGGAAAAGCAGGTGCTTATTGTATCATTAGGAGCAAAGCTGAAGATTGGAAAGTGTAAGGCAATCAGGGATTGGTTCCTTGCAAATGAGTTTGCTGATTTTGGCGATCCTTTTACCAATTTCTTTATGTCTCGCAGATTGCCTAAGGGATTTGTGGAAGATAAGAATGTACAGCAGAAGGTTGTAGAATATTTAGCATCTTTTGATGAGCATATCAAGGATTTCAGAATTGAAAAGGTTCCTCAGGAGGCTGAAAGTAAGGAAGAGAGATACAAGATTAACGCACTTCACAAGATGATTGATTCTGATGAAATGGCAGAAATTCCGCTGGGACTGGAGTCAGCCGGAACCTTGAAGATGTTCGCTTTATATCCGGAATTGCAAGAAGTATTGGAGAAGGGCAGTGTGTTCTTCATTGATGAATTAAATGCTCGTTTGCATCCGTTACTTGTAAGAAACTTCTTGCTTACATTCTTGAATCCGGAAATCAACACCAATCGCGCTCAGATTGTATTTACAACCCATGATACATGGCAGTTATCGAACCAGTTGTTGCGCCGTGATGAAATCTGGTTTGTAGAAAAGGATGAAAGAGGTGTATCCACACTATACTCATTGGCTGACTTCGTAGACGAGGATGGTGCTCGTATCCGTAAGGATGAAAGTTATGAGAAGAATTATCTGATAGGAAAGTATGGTGCGATTCCTACATTGAAGAGTATTGATATTTTTAAGGAGGATTAGAATGGCAAGAAAAGACAGAACAGGTAACAGAAAAACTCGCGAACAGAGAAAACAATTCAAAGTACCGGAATTAGGTTACTATTTGATTGTCACAGATACAGAAGCTAATTCAGATAGCACAGCAGAAGCTGGAGCAGTGTAAAAGAGAAGGTGAAATCAAACCATCAGAAATGTGTCCTTGCACGACGGTGCATGAGCTGGTGGGAGAGATTAAGGGAAAGGTAAATTTATAGGATAATAATTGAACCAGATATTGGAGGTTACAAATTATGTATGATTGTTCGAAAGAAATTAATAAATTTTATCGTACCTCTGTGGTTCTTTCAGAGATCGAGCAGAATGAACTGCGTAAAAAACGAAAGCTAAATGTAAAAAGGCTTAAAGAAGGTTTGCTAGAATATAACGAAGAAAATAAGAAGGATTATAAAATATCCGAGGATAGAATTCAAGGTAGCATGGCTATGCATACGATCGTTCAAAATGATGAGGGCGATTATGATATTGATGTCGGCATAGTTTTTGAATCAAGTAATTTAAATGGTTTAGGGTCGCTTGCGTCAAGAAACATGGTAGCAGGTGCATTAAAAAGAAAAACGAAGCAGTTTGCAGAAGAACTAGAAGTAAAGACCAGTTGTGTTAGATTGAAATATACATCAACAGGGTATCATGTAGATTTTGCGATATTTAAGAGAGAGAAAGATACAGTAGATGATAAGAAATATACTTATGAACATGCAGGAGCTGAGTGGTCGGCTAGAGATGTTAAGGCATTAGAAGAGTGGTTTAATGCACAAATAAAAGAAAAAGCTTCCTAAATACATAAAAGTTCTTGTTGAATATAAGTTGGAACAATGATAAAATTGAATTGGGACTTATGATAAGTTGTAGAAATGGAGATAAAAGATATAAGCAAGATAGAAAGCATCCTGGGATAATTATTGAGATGAATAAAGAAATATGATTTTCGACATTGTTTCCTTGATTAATCTGAGTGTGATTACAATGGAAAATCTAGACGGGTTTAGTAAGGAATTGAAAGAAAGAGTAGAAGAATTAATTATTGGTAGGGAGTGGTACTAAAATGAACAAATTAGTGGAATTTTTAAAGAAACACTGCATTATATCGGTAGTGCTTATAGGAGTAGCCGCTTTATTGATAATGAAATTCATCATATATTTGTTTAAGAAAATAATTGTTTTTATAGTGGGAAAAGCCAATTCTTTGATATATTATTTGGTATCTCAACAATTTGCAAATCAGCTGATGGAATTTAGTAATATAGCAGAGTGTACATGGATGAATGCAGTTATTAGTTACTTAGAATTGTGTATTATTTTTGTTGTAATATGGATCGTGTTTGCGGTGATTATGGCGATTTTGGTTACTGTTGTGGAAAAAATTATGGATTTGTTAAAACGTTTAATTTTGGGCAAAAGCCATGAACGAAGCTTGCGATATAATACTTTTCAAGTTTGGTTCTTAAAAGTGAGTGCAGATGTTAATATATTAATATTTTGGATTAAGTTCTATATTTGTGGTGTTAGAACTTCTGGAGAAACAGATATTTCGATGGTAAAGAAGGCTAAAGTTTTTACGATGGATAGTATAATTTGTTTTGTGAAAAGTTGTTTGAGATTCTTTTTTGATTGTTCAATTGTACATCTGGTATTTGCAGTTTATGTTGTTTATATTTATTATTTTCAACTGATTCAAGATTATTTTGTAAACTTTTATGATTTTTTAAAATTAAATTTATTTTCTGTTTCTGATGCAATAGATTTTTTTGAATTTGTTTCCATTATCTTTTTGTTGGGATACATATTTCTTGATGTAAAACATAGGGCAACTGGTTATTCAGAGATAAGAACGGAACGTTTTAAGGAATTATTTCAAATGGAAGAGAAACTTCTAAACATTTTAAGAAATATTAACTACGCGCTAGAAACAAATATAGATGTCATTGTTGATAGAAAACCATATATTTTACAAGCTGGGGCAAAAAATCTTACAGGAAAAGACTGCTATATTTATGATAAAAAAATCGAATATAAAGATAAAAAGTATTGGGATAGTATGCATCAGGATGATACATATTTTCAACTACGCGACTTAATAGAAATGAACGAAGAATTTGATAGCCTTAGTGAATTAAATGAAGAATTTAAGAAATCCTCACTTAGTTATTCGAATATATATTTGATTGATCACGAAACGATGCTGACTAAATTAATTCATTTTTATTTTCCGGGACGAGAGAATTTTGAGTATAAAAAAACGCAATTGTTTTGTAAAAGTAGTATGGAAAAATGGTTTGAAAGACGCTTTATAAAACCAACCGCACATGGCGATGAGAAAAAATATTATACAGAAGAACAAGCAAATGAAGTAATTTTGGATGCATCATGTGCCTTAGATTTTGAATTAATGCATGCACTCGAGTTAGAAGTGTATTTAAGGCGGTATGAGAAGAAGATGATAAAACGATTTAAAAAGATTAACAAATTTTCTAGGTTTAACATTAACTAGTGTTTTTGGACATTGAAATGGAGAAATTGATTTTGAAAACAAGACAACTCAAATGCTACATCTACACCCGTGTATCCAACTCCATGCAGGTAGATGGTTAAAGCGTAGATGCGCAAAAAGATAAATTGCATAAATATGCTGATTACCAAGATATGATTATCGCAGGGGAATACTCCGACGAAGGTAAATCCGGTAAAAGTGTGGAAGGACGCCCACAATTTCAGCAGATGTATTATCTTCCCTTCAGAGAATGCAGGATTTTGGAGTTAATCTTATCTGTGTGGAAGATGGTATCGACAGTTCTAAAGACGCAGGAAAACTGATGATTTCCGTTTTATCTGCGGTAGCTGAAACTGAACGAGAGAATATATTAGTTCAAACCATGGAAGGAAGGGCGCAGGCAGAAAGCCAGAGAAGCTAAGTGGAACGGTGGTTTTGCGCCTTATGGTTATCAGCTTATCAACGGCGAATTACACATTGCCGAGGATGAGGCTGAGATTATTCGTATTATCTATGATAAGTTCGTCAATACCACAATGGGAATTGCGGCAATTGCTACATTCTTAAATAACAGTAGATACAAGAAAAAACTTCGTCAGAACAATACCATTGAAGGCTTTTCCACATCCTTTGTAAAGGGTGTACTGGATAATCCTGTGTATTGTGGCAAGCTTGCTTTTAGCACAAGGAATGAGTATCACATTGTGAAGCAGGACAAGTATATGTTAAATGACGGTATCCATGAGGCGATTGTGTCAGAAGAATTGTGGAATCAGGTGCATAAAAAGAGACAGGAAACCGGAGTTGCCAATATCAAAACACACAGTCTGGATCACGAGCACATTTTATCCGGAATCATCAAATGCCCTATCTGTGGAAGTGGTATGTATGGCAATGTAAATCGTAAAAAGTATCCTGACGGCGGACACTACAAAGATTATTTTTACTATGCCTGCAAGCACAGAACTTTTGTGAATGGTCACAAGTGTACTTACCGTAAGCAGTGGAGTGAAGATAAAATCAATGCAGCGGTGGAAGAGGTTATCCGTAAGATGGTGAATAATCCAAAGTTCAAAACGGAGATTCAGAAGCACATCGGACAAAGCATTGATACGCAGGAACTGGACAGAGAGCATACAGGCTTACAGGGGCGGTTAAAGCAGGTCATCGGTGCCAAGAACAAGCTGGCGCATCAGCTGGATAATTTATCCGTATCGGACAAGCATTATGATAAGAAATATGAGGATATGCAGGAGCGTTTGGATAAGCTTTATGATGAGATAGAAGAAATCGAAACTCTGATTGAAGAAGTAGAGACCAGACTGTATAATATTAGGCAGGAAAAAATATCCGCAGATAATGTGTATCAGTTCTTGTTATTCTTTGATAAGCTGTATGACAGATTTACGGATATTGAGAAGAAAACATTTATGAAGAGCTTCCTTGTGGATGTGAATATTTACGAGGAAGAGCAGGCGGACGGAAGAATCCTTCGTAGTCTTAAGTTTCGATTCCCTGTATTTTTCAATGGGAAAGAGATATACGAGTTGGATTGGGACAACGAAAGTACCGTTGAGACAGTGGTTGGACTACAACGGAAAGATATGTAGAAATCCTTGAATTTACGCACTTTACAGAGTTTTGGACTTTTCATGAAGTTGGTGTAAATCATAAGGAAAAAGTAAAAGATTATTTGGAAAGGAACACATTATGAGTGATTTGATATTCCATGGTGAGCAATTTGAAAAAATTGTTGATATAATAGAGTCTGCTAAAGAACGTGCATACCGCAAAGTGAATGAGGAACTGATTTTAATGTACCGTGATATAGGTGAATACATTGGTGTGCAGTCGGAAAACGCTGAATATGGGGATGCATTTGTGCAGAAACCAGCCGATTTTTTGCAACGAATTATCCTGATCTGAAAGGATTTAATCGTCGTGGGCTGTATGGAATGAAGCAGTTTTATGAGCTTTACAAGGACAACGAAAAAGTGTCACCACTGGTGACACCATCCGTGTTTCATAAAGGATTTTATGACAGAGAAAAAAGGAGGCGCTTTATTTGGCGAAGAAAAAAGATGAAATAACCATCCGTTCCAGTGCAGCGGAATATTTAACCTATGTTGCCTCTGTCGGTGATCAGCAAGACAGCATTGAAATGCGCTATGAAGATGAGAATATATGGCTTACACAGAAGATGATGGCCACGTTGTACGATGTGGGAACAAATACAATCAATTATCATATTAAAAAGATATTTGAGGATAGTGAGCTACAGGAGGATTCAGTTATTCGAAAATTTCGAATAACTGCTGCTGATGGAAAAAACTACAACACAAATCATTATTCTTTGGAAATGATTATTGCGGTTGGTTTTAAAGTCAATTCTGAGCGCGCGGTGCAGTTCCGTAAATGGGTAAATCAGATTGCAAAGGACTACACCATCAAAGGCTGGGTCATGGATGATGAACGGCTGAAACGAGGCACGTATCTGACAGAAAAATATTTCGATGAACAGTTAGAGCGCATTCGTGAGATTCGTGCGAGCGAAAGAAAGTTCTATCAGAAGATAACCGATCTGTATGCTACAGCCATTGATTATGATAAAAATTCTGCGACGACGAGAAGGTTTTATGCGGCAGTCCAGAATAAAATGCATTACGCAGTTCATGGACATACGGCAGCTGAGTTGATTGTGGAAAGAGCTGATCACGCAAAGGAACATATGGGATTAACTACCTGGGCAGACGCACCGGAAGGAAAGATTAAGAAAAGTGATGTTACAGTTGCTAAGAATTATTTGAGTCAGGATGAAATGAAGCAGCTGAACCGTATGGTTACGGCATACCTGGATTTTGCTGAAAGCATGACATTACGGCATATCCCTCTTACGATGCAGGACTGGGAAAAAAGGCTCAATAGTTTCATTGAAATGTTTGATTACGGCATTTTACAGGATGCAGGCAAGGTGACAGCTGAAATTGCAAAGCTTCATGCTGAGACAGAATTTGAAAAATACCGTGTGATTCAGGACAGACTGTTTATGTCCGACTTTGATAAATACATGCTGGAATTAGAGGAAAATGCAAAGAAATGATAACTGGTTTCAGGTCGAGACAGTGGTTGGACTACAACGGAAAGATATTTCAGACGGATGCGGTGAAAAATTATTTAATCCCAGCATGTAATTATCGAGAGGAGTTACAGTGGTTTCCTTATGCAGAAGAGGCAGATTTGTTAAATGTTGCATTGTTTGGGTTTACTGCGAAAGCGTGGAGAGAAGCAAACCCGGAACTTGCGGCGCAGAAAGGGCTTGCGAGTGTTTCCATGAGTATGATCGCCGACAAAATAGGGATAAAGAAGCCTTCGCTTTATAAACATTTTAAATCAAAGGATGAGATCGTGGAGGCGATGTATCAGTTTCTCAGGCAGCAGGCAAAAGAAAAAGCAAATATAAAACCGATGGATTACAATACATTTTTTGAGGGGAAAACAGCATTGGATGTATTGCAGTCGGTAGTTCATGGTTACATTCAAATGAATCAGCAGGAACAAATGATGAATTTCTATAAGGTGATTTATTCGGAAAGACCGATCTTTTAGAAAATTATCTAAAATGGTTTTGTGAGGAGAATGCGGTATGAGGGAGAAAAAGAATTTGTTGAATTATTGCGGGATACTTGGGATTGCAGTTGTTTCGGATGAAATTTGGCAGAGCAGGATTGCACAGTATTTAGCTAAATAAAACTCCCCGCCAAGCACAAGATTCTTAGCGGGGAAATATCGTTACTTTTTATTTACAAATTTAACTTTCTCATCTCCAAAAAGATCACCCAATGCAAAGTCTAATTCCAATTTTTTATAATTCTTTTTGACTTCAAATGCAAGAGCGCCCTTCATTTTTTTGCCGGGAGCGATCGTGCCGCTCATGGAGCCAAAATCGTCTTCCGAGTAATATGTTTCGGAAAGAGAATAACCATCTGCGTAGGCGTTGTAATCCAGCATACTCATGGTAAAATCATCGTCGGATTTATTTTCGACAAGGAAATTACAAATGACAAAAATTTTGCCTTTTGCTGGTTTGTTATAGCCTTTGCCTTTGGATTCTGTTACTTTTGTCATGGTGATTTCAATGCCGTTTTTCGAGGCCGTTTCCCCTTCTTTAAATATCAGAGGGGCGTCGCTTTCAGCTTCGGAATCGGTTGAATCTTCACTTGAAGTGTCCGGGGCAGCGGTGGCCGGGGGAGTGGTATTCGCTACCTTTGTTACTGAGTTATCCGCTTGCTTGCTGTCTTTTTCGTCGTTGCTTCCGCTGGCGCCGATAATGCCAAATACGATGATAACAGCGACTACAATAATGATCCATTTTTTCTTTTTCATGGTTCTGTTTCTCTCCTCTCATGAGTTCTTGATGAGAAGAGTATATATGAAAAAACAGACTGCGTGGTCTGCTGTCAGCATACAATTTTAAACGATTCGATTTACGGAAATAGAATGTCGAATAAGCCGCTTAGGAGGGCGGCTGATAGCAAAAACAGGAAACAATAAACCGTTATTATACAATATCTTATGAGACGGTTTTGGTGTTTTGTTCCCGGAAAATAGTTTCTCATGTGGCAATAATCCGTGCATAGAAAATACATGCAAAATAGACTGATGCCAGCGAAAAATTTAGAAATCCGGTTACTAATAGGATGCATAGGAGACAACGTTGACGCAGCACTGACCCATATAATGACAATGCAGCCCAACAAAAATCCCCAGGTTTTTACAAGTGACCGGCTTCGGATGCCGGGAAGTGCAAGAAGATAATGCTTCGCTATCTTTGCGTAATCTTTGGAAGAAGGAGATATGGTGCGATGAACGGCATTGGTAAACTCCTCGATATTGCGAAAACGTTCTTCAGGCGAAAAGCTGAGCGCCTTTTTTAATACGGTATTTATTTCATTTTGGCAGGAAAGGCCGTCTTTTGGATATTTTCCGGTCAGCATTACATGAAGAAGGACGGCCAAAGAGTAGAGGTCGCTTCGGCAGTCTGTCTGTGCAAAACCATACTGTTCCGGAGGTGCATAGCCTTGTGTTCCAAGAATTACCGTGTCGTTCGTTTTATTTGCATCATAATTTCTGGCAGCATTGAAGTCAATCAAATAACATTTTTTGTCCGCTGTGATCAGGATATTTCCCGCCTTAATATCGCGGTGGATGATAGGTGGATTCAAGGAATGAAGGATAGTTAAGGTATGGGAAATGGTATCAAATATTGTGAAAGCATCGGATTCAGACAGCGGTCTATTTTGTAAAACAGATTGAAGCGTCTGCCCATTGATGAATTCTTCAATTAAAATCAAGCAAGAATCGGATGTTAATATATGGTAAATTTTGGGAATGCAAGGGAGGGATAATTCCTTTAATGTTTCATAAACAGTTTTTTCAAAATGCGCTAAAATTTTCTTTACAAATAGAAGCCCGGTTGCTTTTTCCCGTACTAAAATAATATGTTCACAGTCATTTAATGTAGTGAGTTCTTCGTACATATTTAAGATGTATTCTGTTCGTAATTCTTCCGTCATCGTGTTCTCCAATCCGCTTTTCCGCTTGAAAAAAAGTAATGTCTTAACTATAATTATACATAAAACGACAAAAAAGCGAAAGGAAATTTTGAAAATGGATGAAAAAACGACCAATGAATTAAATCATATTTTAAAATCCTGTACCACGTTGTCGCATCTTGAAGCTGCCTTGACAGAATTGCCGGAAAAGGAACGGCTGACATTAAAATGTTATTTAGAGGAATTATTGGAAACAAAAGGGTTAAATAAAGCAGATGTGATTCGCGAGGCAAATATTGCCCGCACATATGGGTATCAGATTTTTCAGGGAGAGCGCCTTGCCAGCCGCGATAAATTGATCGCGCTTTCCGCCGCGATGCATCTGACACTGCAGGAGTGCAACCGGCTTCTTACAATAGCAAAAGCCGGCATTTTATATAGCAAAAACCGCCGCGATGCGATACTGATTTTTGGCCTCGAACGTGAACTGTCACTTATTGACATCAATGAATTGCTTTATGAGATGGGGGAAGATGTGCTGGAATGAGTTAGTACAATTGCTTGCCCTCTTTTGTATACCAATTTTCTCCATTTGTTAAAATATAATCTTCTCCACCGCGGATCGCATCGCAGTAGTCATGAATGTCTTTTAGCTTTCGCCGGAATGCGACGCCGCCACCGAATAATGCGGTATTGTGAATGTCCGAACCGGCGGTCATTGGCAGGTGGTATTTTGTGGCATAGGCGATTGCTTTTTTGTCAAAATCCGGATTGTTGTGGCTGCGGCTTTTGGGGTTGGAATGTGTCGCATTGATTCCTTCTATTCCATCGACATATTCTGGGAATAAGCGGATTTCCGGGATGTATGGCTCTTCGCGGAAAGGATGTGCGTGGATGACCATTCCGCCGGCTTCGTGAATCCACTCATATTGTTCTTCAATCGTGGCATTCTCGATTTCGGGGTGGGCAATGAGCCATTCAAGGGTAATTCCATATACTAAAAATTCAGTGCCCTGATAACCGGCTTCGTAGCCAAAGAAAACGTCGAGCCCTATTTTTTCTCCCCATTTTCCGGCTTCCTCATAGCCGCGGTAGTATTCGCGGATCCATTTTTCCCAAGGAAGAGACGGGTCGATGCAGTGATTTCCGTGCCAATTGTGGTTGGTTACGATAATGCCGGTATACCCCGCGTCTTTGCAGGCCTGCGCCATTTCTTTTCCGGTTGAACCGGCACAAGCGCTGGCTTCGCTTGTGTGCAGATGGGTTTCATATAAATACGGATATTCTTTTCTTAGGTTTTCAAGAACAGTCATAGGAACACTTCCCCTTAAAATATTTGAAAATAGTATAGCATGTTTGCAAAAGAGGTGCAAGGAAGGGAAGAAAATCTTGAACGGATTAGATAAGACAATACAAAATGCGGCCATTGCCACTCGTGGGGTGAAAAGAGAACTCCCATGACAAAATGTGTCATTCTCATTTGGCAAAATCTATATAATGGTAATTATTCGAAATGCGAATAAGGGCGTCGGGAGTCCTGAATCGTTACATATAATAGTTTTGCCGGTATAGAAAGGGGATTTTGTTATGGATGTTTATTCTTTGATCAATTCAAAAGACATTGCGGAATATTTGCGGGAAATTCACTATGAATTCAACTCGCTGGAGACAGCGTGGCTTATTTGGAAAAATGATTATCTTACCTTTGACGAAAAAAAGGAGAAGTGGCACGAAGTGATCGAGACGATGCCCGACTGCGAGGTGTCGGAGCGTGAAGGATGGCATACAGGGTGGGAAAGTCTTCATCAGATGCTGCAAGAGTATATGAATCTGGTGGATGAGATCCGGGAAGATTTTGAGAAAGACCCGGAACCCGGGAAATATGTTTATCAGAATTCGTATTATGATGAAATAGAGCAGTATAACAGAGCGCGTGAAGTTTTTCCGGATTTTCGAAGCTGCGAGGAGGATGCGAAAGAGGACAATTGTCGTCGTAGACGGGCTATCCAATTGGGGCGATACGGAATTGCTGCAGAAAAGCGGGGATTCTTCGGACATGTATGTCTATGGCTATCTTCCTATGACGGATGGGTCCGTCTTTTATCATCCGCTAATGCGGAATAATTATATGGATATGGAATATTATCACGGAACATTTCAGGAGCATGAGAAGATTCTGAAGGGGCTGAGTGCTTATTTAAAAGGAAAAATTTCCCTATATCAATTTTTAATCTTATATCGTAAGTCGTTATTGGATATGGTGCCAAAGGGGATCCCGTTAGATCAAATTATTTGGGGAGAGGTTGAAGTGTAAAAAATTGAATACAACTCAAAAGGCTTGACAAGCGAAGAACGACTTAGTATCATGGAAGAAGAATATCATATTCCAAGCCAGATACATGCGCGTCGTTTTAAAATAACTACACCATGCACTTGGCTATTTTCCGGATAGCGGTGATTAAAAAGCCTCAGCGTAGCCCGCTACGCCTGCGTTTTTTTATCGCCACTCTCCAAAAAATATTCTGCGTGCAAGGCGGAGTTATTTTAAAACGATGCGCTGGGAAAGGAAGTGGAAACCATGTGTAATTTAAGTCAGGGAATTAAAGAAGATGCGCTTGCCGAAGGCCGTGAAGCAGGAATTGCCGAAGGCCGTGAAGCAGGAATTGCCGAAGGTCGTGAAGCAAATCTTCTTGAACAAATTTCCAAAAAACTTGCCAAAGGGAAATCGCTTTCGCAGATTGCAGATGAGTGCGAAGAGACAGAAGAACGAATTCAGGAATTGATGAAAAAACTGTAAGGATACAACTGAGAGGAGAACAAACATGCCTGTTTTTGATTTTACCCACACTCCGGATGCCGGAAAAGTGCCGGAATGTACATATACAATATTTCAGTCCAATGAGAAAAATCCGACGGTGGATAACCCGCTCATGGTCTTAGAAACATTGGAGGAAGGAAGCTGCCATCATCCGATCGGATTGATCACGAATCCGGTGAAAAAGACAGCATTTGAATATCAGGGAGAAAATGGTACCGTGAGTGCTAATATACTTCGCATGGACGCACGTTTTACCGGTCTTTTTAAGTGGCTTGGGGAAAACCATATTAAAGTGCGCCTTTCCGGAGAAAATACAGCCGAAGGGTATGCGGTTTATAAAGTACGCGAGGTCAGTTTTGGCGGCGGTACGAAACTTTCTGCAGAAGACGGATTTTTGCAATTTATGATCGGACGGCTGCTTGCCAGCGATGCGCCGGAGATCGATGAACTTGAGGAAGAAGATGAAGACGGCGATAATATGAAACTTACGAGCCTTCAGAGTATCGTCGATTTTATGAATTGCGCCGGAAGAACATTGCCGGACAATGTGCGGCTTTGGGCGAGAAGAAATCTTGCCGTGGCAAGATCAAGCGAAGTGACAGCGGAAGAAAAGAGACATGCCCAGAGAGCACTTTCCATGATGATGAACATTCAGTGGAAGAGCAATTATTTTGAAGCCATTGACCCGGATGAGGCGAGACGAATCCTGGATGAGGAATTGTACGGGATGGAATCCGTGAAACAACGTATTATCGAGACGATCATTCAGATCAATCGTACACATACACTGCCGGCGTATGGTATTTTGCTTTGTGGCCCGGCAGGTACCGGAAAATCGCAGATCGCGTATGCCGTAGCACGTATTCTGCGGCTGCCGTGGACGACACTGGATATGAGTTCGATCAACGATCCGGAGCAGCTTACCGGAAGTTCACGTATTTATGCGAATGCAAAAGCAGGTATTATCATGGAAGCCTTTGCAATGGCAGAATCTTCCAATCTTGTATTTATCATCAATGAGCTGGATAAGGCAAATTCCGGAAAAGGAAATGGAAATCCGGCAGACGTGCTTTTGACCTTATTGGACAATCTTGGATTTACGGACAACTACATTGAATGTCGTATTCCGACCGTAGGAGTGTATCCGATCGCGACGGCAAATGACAAGGAAAATATCAGTGCGCCATTGATGTCACGTTTTGCAGTTATTGATATACCGGACTATACGATCGAAGAAAAGAAAACCATCTTTTCCCAGTTTGCCCTTCCGAAAGTGCTGAAACATATGAGCATGCAAAAAGAAGAATGTATCGTCGGCGAAGATGCCTTGGATGCCATTATGGAAAAATACCAAGGAACGACGGGAATCCGTCCATTGGAGCAGGCGGCAGAACATCTTGCGGCACATGCGTTGTATCAGATCGAAGCAAATCATGTGGAAAAAGTAGAATATACAGCGGCGATGGTAAAAGAACTGTTGGACATTGAATAACAAGGGAGGGAGCCGATGCGGTTACTGCATTTGTCAGATCTTCATCTCGGAAAACGCGTGAATGAATTTTCGATGGTGGAAGATCAGCGTTATATATTACGGAAAGTGCTGGAGATCATTGACGAGGAGAAACCGGATGGGGTGATGATCGCGGGAGATATTTACGATAAATCTGTGCCAAACGAAGAGGCAGTAAAACTTCTTGGCGGATTTTTATCAAACCTTGCAAAAAGGGAACTGCAGGTGTATATCATCAGTGGAAACCACGACTCTGCGGTTAAACTTGCATTTGCGTCAGATCTGATCGACCGCAGCGGAATTCATTTTTCCCCTGTGTATGAGGGGAAGGTGGAACCGTTTTCTTTGGAAGAAAATGGGAATGAAATCAATATTTATATGCTTCCGTTTGTTCGGCCAATTACTGTCAAAACGGTATTTCCGGAGGAAACTGACAATATCAAAAATTATTCTGATGCGTGCCGTGTGGCAATTGACCACATGGACGTTGACGAAACAAAATGCAATATTCTGATCGCGCACCAGTTTGTGACCGGGGCCTCCCGCTCGGATTCGGAGGAAATGATCGGGGGACTGGATAACGTCGATGTTTCGGTGTTTGATGCCTTTGATTATGTCGCACTTGGGCACATTCATGGTCCGCAGCGGGTAGGAAGAGATACGGTCCGCTATAGCGGAACTCCGCTTAAATATTCTTTTTCTGAGGCGAATCACCATAAATCCGTGACGATATTAGACATCGAAGGGAAAACGATTGCGATACGTACGGCTCCGTTGATTCCCAAACATGATATGCGGGAAATCAGTGGAACATTTGAAGAATTAACCAAAGAATCTTTTTATCAAGACCAGAAAACCGACGATTATCTTCACGTCACATTGACAGATGAGGAAGATATTCCGGATGCGATGGGAAAACTTCGAAAAATTTACCCAAATCTTATGAAATTGAATTATGATAATACGCGGACCAGGCAGGATCAACTGGTGGAAAAGGGCGCGGATGTGGAGCATAAACAGCCGATCGAATTGTTTGAAGAATTGTATGAGATGCAGAATAATCAGCCGATGAATGAAGAGCAGCGCGCGTTTGTGCAGGATATGATGAAAACCGTGTGGAAGGAGTGAGGATATGAGACCGTTATATTTGACAATGACAGCATTTGGACCGTATGCGGATACAAAAAAACTGGATATGGGAAAATTAGGAAATGACGGATTGTATCTGATCACAGGAGATACGGGAGCCGGCAAAACTACGATATTTGATGCCATCTGCTATGCTTTGTACGGAAGACCGAGCGGAGAAAACCGTGAGGAATGGATGCTTCGTTCCACGTACGCCGACAGTGACACGAAAACGGAAGTGCGTCTTGTCTTTTCGCATCGGGGACAGACCTACGAGGTGGCAAGAAATCCGGAATACGCCAGAAAAAAACAGCGTGGAGAGGGCATGACGACCGAAAAAGCCAATGCGGAACTGATTCTGCCGGATGGCGTCGTGGTATCGGGGAAAAAGGAAGTAACCACTGTGATAGAAGACCTGCTGGGCGTGGACAGGGAGCAGTTTACCCAGATCGCGATGCTCGCGCAGGGAGATTTCCTGAAACTTTTGATCGCGCCGACATCGGAGAGGCAGGAGATTTTTCGCCGTTTATTTCAGACGGAGCGTTATCTGAATCTGCAAAAGAAACTTTCGGGCGAAGCAAAGCAGTTGTACGGAAACTGCCAGGACCTTAGAAAGAGCATGGAGCAGTATATTCAGGGGATTTTATGTGAGGAAGAAAATGTATTATTTTTGGAAGTGGAAAAAGCAAAAAAGAAGGAACTTCCAATCGAAAAAGTATTGGAAATACTGAGCGAATTAGAACAGGAAGATGTCGAAAAAGTTCGGAAAATAAGAGAAAATAAGACGAAAATAGACGAAGAATTAGAAAAAGTAAATGCAAAGATCGGGCAGGCAGAGCAGATAGAAAAAATGCAAAAAGAATTGCAGGAAGCCGGAGAGCAGATTCTGACTCTGCGCGAAGAAAGAGAACTTGCAAAACAGCAGCGGGAGCAGGCGAAAAAAGAGCAGGAGGGGACAGAAGAACTTCTGCGTCAGGCGACGGAGATTCATCTGGAACTTCCAAAGTACGAAAAAGTGGAAGAACTGGAGAAGATAATTCAGAAGGCGGGGCATTCTGCCGAACAGATTAAAACCCAATTATTAGAAAAAGGCAAGGACATAAAAGACCTTGAAATAGAACTGGAAAAATACAGACAAGAGTTGCAGATGCTCGCAGATACCGGGGAATTGCAGGAAAAACTACGACATGAAATAGAGCGGTTAAACGAAAAAATGCAGAAGATCAAACAGATCAAAGCAAAACAGAAAGATCTGACGGAACGGCAAAGCGAAGCAAGGGAAGCGCAGAAACAATACCTTGCGGCAGACGAAGCCTATAAGAAGGAAAAACAGGTATATGAACGGATGGATCAGGCCTATCGTGACGGACAGGCGGGGTTATTGGCAAGCCGGCTTGCGGAAGATATGCCATGTCCGGTCTGCGGTTCATTGAGCCACCCGAAAGTGGCAGAACTTTCCAGTGAAGTGCCACATGAGGAGGACCTCAAAAAGGCGAAAATGTCGTGCGAGCGAGCTTATGAAAATGTGAATGAGAAGGCAAAACAGGCAAACATTTATCATACCAAAGCAACAGAGGCAGCGAGCCATCTGGAGGAGGAACTTTCGCAGTTATTTGGTAAAGTGACGGACGCGGACGAGCAGATCGCGGCATTGGAAAAAGAGACAAAAGAGAAGCTTTTGAAAAGACAGAACGAATTGTCAGAAGAAGAGAAGAGGATACAGAGAAAAGTTTGGTTAGAGAAAAAAATTCCGGAAAGTGAAACTGCTTATGAGAAAGAAAAACAAAGCAGGGAAGAACTTGTGGCATCTCAGATCAAGGCGACGGAAACATTTGAAAATGCGAAGAAACAAAAGCAGGAAATAGTGGCAGATCTGCGTTTTTCCGGCTACCGGGAGGCAGCGAAGAAAGAGCAGGAAATCCGAATTTCAGTCAAGAAAAAACAGGAAAAATTTGACAGTGCCGACAAGAGATATCAGCAAAAAAGTCAGGCGGTTTCTGCGATGCAGGGAACGATCGAGGGACTTCAAAAAGCGATTGAAACGGCGGAAACCATAGATCTTCCGGAACTTTTGGAACGCCAGAAGGTTTTGATGGGGGAGCGGACGATGTTTGACGAAAAAATGAAGGAAATGCATACGCGCCGGAAAACGAACGCGGGCATTCAGGAAAATATAAGTAAAAATGCAGGTGAACTTTTGGCGCAGGAGAAAAAATATGCGTGGGTCAATGCACTTTCTGCGACGGCAAACGGAACATTGACGGCGAAAGATAAAATCAGTCTCGAAACCTATGTGCAGATGACGTATTTTGACCGTATCATTTACCGCGCGAATCTACGGTTTATGAAAATGTCCGATGGACAGTATGAGTTAGAGCGCGTGCGGGAAGCGGAGAATAAACGGAGCCAGAGCGGATTGGAATTGTGTGTTATCGATCATTATAATGGCACGCGGCGAAGTGTCAAGTCGCTTTCCGGCGGGGAGTCGTTTATGGCATCGCTGTCATTGGCGCTGGGGCTCTCCGATGAGGTACAGGAGTCGGCAGGCGGAATCCAGATCGACACGATGTTTGTCGATGAAGGATTTGGCTCGCTCGATACTGAAAAAACACTTCCACTGGCATACAAGGCGCTGGTCGGAATTACCGAAGGACATAAGCTGGTCGGTATCATATCGCATGTGTCGGAATTGAAGGAAAAAATCGACAAACAGATTGTCGTAACGAAAGATACGACGGGACGCAGCGACGTTTGTATCCGGGTATGACGAAATAGTTACATCACATTTAATAGATAAGAAAGACTCATCAAAAGTACCAGAAATACGAGGCTGCTTATCGTGAAATACAAAAGATAAGCACCTTTTTTTTCAGGCATTTCTTTGGCTAAAAATTTGAATGAAATCAGGCTTGCCATGGAGGCAATCAGCGTGCCTAGTCCACCAAGATTTACTCCGATGATCAAGTCGGCATATTGACGGGTAAATCCTGACAAAAGAATTGCAGCGGGAACATTACTCATAAACTGGCTGGCAAGGATTGCAGTAAGCGTTTCATGTCCATTGATAATATTAGCAATGGTATCATGAAAAAACGGAATTCGCCCAATATTTCCGATAAAGATAAAAAGGGCGGTAAATGTGAAAAGAAGAGAATAATCAATTTTCTTAAAAGTTTTCCGACTGTAGCCAATCATGCTGATAAGGACAATATTTAAAGTGATTTTCCACGGTATCACATGAAGAACAGTAAGCAGGCAGGTCAGAAAAAGGAGAGAAAAGCCGAGAACGGAAAGCGGACTTTGAATGGATGCCTTTTTTTCAAAATTTACCTGAATAGCAGTCGATTCCCGGCGGCATATAATAAGAATCCATGCACAGAGAAGGAGAAGCGAAACGAAAGTAAAAGGCAGCATAAGCAGAAGAAAAGAGCCGATATTGCTGCCGGATTTTTCATAAAGATATAGATTTTGTGGATTGCCGAGCGGAGTCAGCATACTTCCCAGATTGGCGGCAATCGTCTGAAGCACGATGGTGGGAATCAACCATTTTTTTAATTTTGCATCAAGCATGTGGAATACAATAATTGTCAACGGCACAAATGTGATCAGTGCGACGTCGTTGGTAATGAACATACTGCAAAAGAAGCACAAGAGAACTAAGACAGATAAAATCTGTCGTATATTTTTTACGTGGCAGAGGATAGACTGTGCGATTACAGCAAACAGACCATTTTCCTGAAAACCTGCCATAACGGCCATGAGGCAGAATAAAATTGCCAATGTTCGAAAATCGATATAATCCAAATAAGCGGCATCCGGCGGTACCAGAAAGAGCGAAATGAGCGCAAGGAGAGAAAAAAAACAAAGAACGGTTTCTGTTTTTACAAATTTTTTTATCTGATGCATCGGATGAGGTTCCTTTCTTAAATCATAATGTACCATTATTATAACCGAAGAATTCGTGGAAATCAAATAAATTTACATATTATTGTAACTATTCAGCCTCCTCCTCCCATACATTCGCATTTCGAACACTTCGTGTTCTTTTCTCGCCTTTAGCAAGGCTAAAAATGCTCATATGGGGAGGGGGGAGCCCTATTAGGATCAATGTATGGAAATCAAAGTCTCTTACGTGCAAGCACGACGATTCATTGATTTCCATACATTGATCCTGAATAGTTACATATTATTTATAATTGTGTTAGAAATGCATTTGTGATATACTGAAACTATGCAAATTGTTGTGGATTTTTCGCATGGGAAACGGAGGAAAACAGATGAAAAAAACGATACGGAAAATGCTTGCGGTCGTATTGTCGTGTGTACTCTTTACCGGGTGTGGTGCGGCGCAGAAAATTGACGATTATGCGACCAACGAAGGAGCACAAAAAACGGCACAGACGGCAGAAAAAGAAGAGGCAAAAGCAAAGATTAAAATTGGTGTCATTCATTTGAGCGATCCGGCGGAGGGCAGCGGATATACGTATACGCACGATCTTGGAATTCAGGGAATGCAGCAAAATCTGGGACTTTCCGATGATCAGATCATTCGAAAAAATAACGTGTCCGACACCGATGAAAAGGCGACAGAAGAAGCGATTCAAGATTGCGTCGATGAAGGGTGTAAGATCATTTTTGCGACGAGCTGGGGTTACATGAAAAAAGTCGCGGAAATGGCAGAAAAATACCCGGATGTCTATTTTTCACACGGAACCGGCTATATGTCAAACGGCAAAAATTTTAATAATTATTTTGGAAGAATTTACCAGGCACGTTATCTGAGCGGAATTGTCGCAGGGATGAATACAAAGTCCGGGAAGATCGGATATGTCGCGGCGATGGATTCGTCAAATTCCGAAGTGACGGGAGGCGTGGATGCCTTTGCACTTGGGATTTATTCGGTAAATCCGGATGCCAAAGTGTACGTGAAAGTGACGAACAGCTGGTACGATCCCAAAGCGGAAAAAGCCGCGGCGGCAAAACTCTTAGACATGGGATGCGACGTCATTGCACAGCATTGTGACACTTCGTATCCGCAGACGATGGCACAGGAAAAGGGCGTGTATGGTATCGGTTACAACTCGGATATGAGCAAAGAGGCACCGAAAGCATGCCTTTGCAGCGTGATCTGGAACTGGAGTGCGTATTATACGTCGGCAGTGCAGAGCGTGATCGACGGTACTTGGGACGGTTCGAACTATTACGGCGGAATGAACGAAAATCTGGTGGGAATCACAGAACTTTCCGGTTTTTGTAAAGAGGGAACGGCGGAAAAAGTGGAAGAGGCGAAAAAGCAGATTTTATCCGGTGAAAATGGCGTGTTTGACGGCGTGATTGAGACGAATGACGGAAAAACGGTTGGAAAAGAAGGAAAGACATTGGATGATAAGACGATTACCGGCGGGATTAACTGGTACTTTAAAACCGTAGAAGTTGTAAAATAGAACAGGAGGGGAACCAATGAAAATTAAGAAAAAAATACTGTTATTGGCAATCGGACCGGTATTGCTGCTGGGTATCGTGTCTATGGCACTGACCCTTACGATGATGCGCGGTTCGATGCTGGATGAAATTCAGGAAGCGCTGAAAGGAACAGCGGCTTCGACGCTTGCGGCGTATGACCAGAACGCCGGACAGTATATACAGTCTACAAATGGCGACGTGTGGAAGGGCAGTTACAATGTATCGAAATCCGACAGTTTGGTGGACCGGATCAAGGAAAACACCGGCATGGACGTCACATTTTTCTACGGAAAAACGAGGATCATGACTTCGGCGAAAGATAAAAACGGTGACCGCGTGCTTCAGTCGGAAGCCGGCGAAACGATTGTAAAACAGGTGCTGCAGGGAAAAAAAGAATATTTTAGCGATGCAGTATCCATCGAAGGAACATTGAATTACGGCTATTTTATGCCGGTATATCAGGAAAATTCTGATAGTGACGTCGTGGGAATGGTATTTGTAGGAACGAACAAACAACAGAAAGATGCCATCATCAATCAGATGCTTATTACGATCGCGATTGCGGTTGGATGTATTATGCTCGTGTGTATCGGTGTTGCAATGAAACTGGCATCTTCCATGAGTAAGAATATCAATACGAGCGTGCATTTGGTACGGACGATTGCCGAAGGAAATCTGGAAGTCGATGTAAAAGAAAAATTATTGAAGCAAAAAGATGAAATCGGCGACCTTTCGCGGGCGAGCGTGGCACTACGCGATACGATGCAGTCGATCATACTGGAAATCTCGGACAATGCAAAAAGCCTTTTGGCAGCCTCGCAGGTATTGGAAAAGGCAGCAGAAGATACCGGTTATACGATGGATAATGTTCGGGAAGCGGTTCATAGCGTCGTTCACAATTCGGAAGAACAGGCAGAAAATTCAAGAGATACCTCCCTTCATATGAAACGGATGGGGGAGACGATCACGAAGGCTTCTATAGAAGTAGAATCTCTCAATGAGACAGCGGCTTTGATGCAGGAATCCAGTGAAAAAGCGGCAGAGACAATTGCAACTCTGTGCAGCATCAATGAACAGGTAGAAGCAATGATAAAAAATGTGCAGGAGCAGACGAATCAGACGAATATGTCGGTGCAGAAAATTCAGGAAGCGACGGCATTTATCGCATCTGTGGCAGAAGAAACCAATCTTCTCAGTCTCAATGCTTCGATTGAAGCGGCGAGAGCCGGTGAGAGCGGTCGTGGATTTGCTGTCGTTGCCAATCAGATCAAAACGCTTTCGGAGCAGTCCAATGCTTCCAGTGGTGAGATTGAAAATACGGCAAAACAGTTGTATGAGGATTCGCACCGCGCGGTAGAGAGTATGCAGCAGATGCACGAGACGATCAACAGCCAGAGTGCCAGCATGGAAGCGACGCAGAGGGTACTGCAAGAAGTAATGGAAGAAATTGGGGATTCCATGCAGCGGATGTCGCAGATGAAGCAGAGTACGGGCGAACTTGAAGAAGTGCGGAATGAAATTTTGGCTTCGATGGATGCTCTCTCCGAATTTGCACAGAACAATCTGGCAAGTACGAAACAAACGTATGAACAGACAAATGAAGTGGCGGATACATTTGAAAAAGTCAATTCCAGTGCGGAAGAACTTCGCTCGATCGCGGCGAAACTGGCAGACAGTATCCGGTATTTTAAGATAGAGAAATGAAGAACAAAACGAATTTCATGACAAAAACCTGGGTGATCGTCGTCGGAGCAATGATCTGCTGTACATTATGGGGAAGTGCGTTCCCGTGCATCAAGATCGGCTACCGCATGATGGAGATTGCGGCGGCAGATACGGCATCTCAGATATTATACGCAGGATACCGTTTTACATTGGCAGGTGTACTAACGATTGTTTTGGGAAGCATCCTGCAACGGAAAATATTGCTGCCAAAGCGGAGTGCTATCGGAAAAATCGGGCTTTTGAGTCTTCTGCAGACGGTGCTTCAATATTTATTTTTCTATATCGGATTGGCGCACACGACCGGTGTAAAAGCCTCAATCATCGAAGCGGTCAGTACATTTGTGGCGATTCTTGTCGCCGGCTATCTTTTCCACCAGGAAACCGTGACTTCGCGCAAAATGCTCGGTTGCCTGATTGGATTTGCGGGCGTGGTGCTTGTTAATGTCGCTGGCAGCGGAATGGACTTTCATTTTTCACCGGCAGGGGATGGCTGCATTTTGCTGTCAACTGTTGCCTATGCGTTTTCCTCCGTCTGCATGAAGCGGTTTTCGCAAAAAGAAGACCCTGTCATGCTGAGCGGGTATCAGTTTATACTTGGTGGCATTGTTATGATTGCCTGCGGGGCCGCCATGGGCGGTCATTTGAAAGCCTTTACCGCGAGTGCGGCGGCACTGCTCATTTATATGGCAATGATCTCCGCGGTGGCGTATTCTCTCTGGGGAATGCTGCTCAAATACAATCCGGTGTCAAAAGTAACCGTATTTGGTTTTATGAATCCTGTGATCGGCGTGATTTTGTCCGCGCTTTTACTGAACGAAACCGAGTCGCTGGGCGTGAGCAGTGTGCTGGCACTTGGACTGGTGTGCGTGGGAATTTATATTGTAAATGCTAAGGACAAGGACTGATTTTTTAAAAACGGGGCAAAATAATATGTTATTACAAAATGTTGATGCGACACATTTTTTTGTTTCCAAAATGTTGATGACACACAATTAAAAGTGTGGTAAAATGTTGATATCGGATTGGTTATAAGAATTGAGGTGCCTTATGCTGAAAAGAAAAATAACAACTTTTATCCATGACTGGATTCATACAAAAGATAAAAAATGTCTTGTCGTACAAGGAGCAAGACAAACTGGAAAAACGTATATCATTGAGCGGTTTGCAGAAGAGAATTATGAGGAAATTGTTGAGATCAATTTTAAGCAGATGCCTTCGGCAATGGAAATTTTTAGTGGAGATCTTATCGTTGATAATATGGTTATGGCGATGAGATTTCGTTTCCCTGAAAAGAAAATCCTGCCGGGAAAGACGTTGATTTTTTTGGACGAGATTCAGGAATGTCAGGAGGCAATTACGTCACTTAAGTTTTGGGCGATTGATAACAGATATGATGTGATAGCATCCGGGTCTCTTCTGGGGATAGATTATAAGCGGGCATCTTCGTATCCGGTTGGATACGTTGATTATCTGAAAATGTATGGAATTGATTTTGAAGAATTTCTCTGGGGAATGGGAATCACTGAAGATATGGTAGAAAATTTGTGTAGTTATTTATCTTCTAAGACCGTTATTCCTGAGGCGATTCACTCGAGGATGATGAATTATTACAGGCAGTATATTGCAATAGGCGGTATGCCGGAAGCAGTGCAGAAATATATAGATACAAAGGATTTTAGAGAAGTCGATAAGATACAACGAAACCTCCTGCAAGGGTATCAATATGATATAGCGCACTATGCAACAGCTGAAGAGAAGGTAAAAGCAGAGAAATGTTACCTTTCGCTTGCAAAACAGTTGCTGGATAAGGAAAATCACAAATTCCAATATAAGGAAGTGGAGCGCGGTGGCAGAGCGCAAAAATATTTCTCGAGTATTGAATGGCTGCTTCGCGCGGATATGGTGCATTTGTGTAAACGTGTGACAGATGTCAGATTTGATTTGGATGATTATGCGAGAGAAGATTTTTTTAGAGTGTATACGACAGACGTATCACTTTTGATGGCGATGAAAGATTTTTCGTTAAAGCAGAGGATTGTGGAGAATACGTTAGTGGGAAATTCCAAAGGGGGCATATATGAGTGTGCAATTGCAGATGCCCTATACAAAAAGGGTTACCCATTATATTTTTATAAAAACGAGACAACAAAAAAAGAAATCGATATTATGATTCAAAAAGAGGGAAAAGTAGTGCCGATTGAGGTGAAAAGCGGCAATACACGAGCAAATTCGTTAAAAGCACTTATGAAGTCGAAGCGGGATATTTCTTTCGCGTATAAGTTTGCAGATGGTAATATTGGTGTGGACGAAGATGGAATCATTACACTACCGCTGTACATGGCTGCATTCATTTGATTGAATAAAAGGATGTTCACGAAGTTTGATAATGTTATCGGTTCCGATCGTCGAGGCAAGAGCAGTAGCAAGCGCCTGAAACTGACTGACTTCGCCGTCCGCGCCTTCTTCCTTTGCCACCGAAAGTGGGATTCCCTTTGTAATCGTTTTGTACTGGATGAATTTGGTACGAATTGTCAGAAAAATGTGAGTTCCCAACAAAAGAACAATCATAGCCCATCCCCATACAAGGTTATCAAGAGTGCCTATGCCATTTCCATCTGTATTTGCTGTATTATGTGTCCAACGATGAGCTTGATCGCAACAATTCTTTTTAAGGACACGAAGGATTTTGGAACTTGGATTCAGACATGGGCGATGAATTTCCCAATGGCGATATTGTATCAGATGTTTTATTGTGGACCATTGGTTCGATTCATTTTCCGTATGATATTTGAAAAAAAGGATAAATAGTGAAAAAACAGTGCGTTTTGCTTTTTAAGCTTGAAAAACGACTGTGTGGATGATTTTGAATATCTTTCTATATTGTTACAGAGGGCACGAGCTTAGTCTCGTGCCTTTCTGTTTACGTACTGGGAACGGTATTTGGAATAAACGATCGTTTGATCGTGGTAAAGCCCATAATAGCCGGAAAGCAGGAAACTCACGCTGATGGCAATCATAAAATATGGAACGGCATCGTAGCCAAATAATTCGAATGCAATAAGGAGTGACGAGATCGGACAGTTGGTCACACCGCAGAACACGGAAACCATCCCGACACCGGCGCACAGCGATGGCGAGATTCCGGCAATCTGACCGAACAGACAGCCAAATGTCGCACCGACGAAAAACGAAGGTACAATCTCACCGCCCTTAAAACCGGCTTCCAGCGTAAGCGCAGTAAATACAATTTTCCAGAAAAAGGCAGTTGGGTGGACGTTTCCCTGAATCGCGCGCGCGATGACCGGCACGCCGGCTCCCATATAATCATCGGTCTGCAGGCACAATGTCAGCAGAATAATGATAACTGCCGAAAATACGATACGTACATACGGATTTTTCAATTTTGCACGATAGACATCCCCCAGAGAATGCAATATAATACAAAACAGAACACTCAGACCGGCGCACAGCATGGCGAGAACAATCACCTTAATGCTTGGTAATAATTGGAAACTAGGTACACCAAGCAAATGAAATACATTTGGTCCGATCCCCATGTGATTGGCAACTTTGAAGGAAATGAGCGAAGCGAATACACACGGAACGAGCGCCGCATAATACATAACACCGACGCTGACGACTTCCATGGCGAAGACGACGGCGGCAATCGGTGTACCGAAGATCGCCGAGAAGGCGGCACTCATGCCACACATAACGAGGATGCGGCGGTCACGGTCATCAAGCCGGAACCACCTTCCAAGCTGGTTTCCGATGCTTCCGCCGAGCTGCAATGCGGCTCCCTCACGTCCCGCAGAACCACCGAAAAGATGGGTGATCACAGTCGAGATAAAGATGAGTGGTGCCATTTTAAAAGGCAGTTCGGTTTCGGCATGAATGGTTGACAAAACCATATTTGTGCCCTTATCATTTTTATATTGAAAAAGTCCGTACAAAAATACGATGAAAATGCCGGCAAGCGGCAGGAAAAAAATCATCCACGGGCGTTCGGTGCGAAAATCGGTCACAAAACGCAGGCTGGCGGCAAAAAGAGTGCTGAACCCCCCGATGACAAGACCGGTTGCGGCGGCGAGAAGTCCCCAGCGCACGAAAGTGTGGAGGTTCCGTAGCATTTTGTGGATGGTTAAGCGGATTATTTTTAATTGTCTCATAAGTAAGTCCTCTTTCTTTGGTTTGAATGAATGTAACTATTCAGGACGCCCCTCCCCCGCATTCGCATTTCGAACACTTCGTGTTCTTTTCTCGCCTTTGACAAGGCTAAAAAT
>OGQN01000875.1_pt1 | contig 26459 bp, 19 predicted proteins | sample 1553231 | NCBI WGS metagenome assembly OGQN01 (sample SAMEA2579950, study PRJEB22360) | human gut metagenome | biome: human gut; feature: human-associated habitat; material: faeces | place: Denmark | collected 2008/2010 | reverse complement strand
CGCCCGTGGTGCAGCCGTTGCCGAGCAGGTCGACCGTCACGGTGAAGGGCGTGCCCAGCAGCGAAGTGTTGTTCTCTTCCATCATGTTGAGCCCCAGTTCGGCGCACCGCTCCTCCGACAGCGGGGCGCAGAGCACGCCGCGTCCCTCCTTGAGCATGAAGTTCACGATTTCGGGCGTGATTTTCTCCGCCGCGACGATGAAGTCGCCTTCGTTCTCGCGGTCTTCGTCGTCGACGACGATCACTATCCTGCCGTTGCGGAAATCTTCAATAACCTCTTCTACACTATTCAGAATCGTGCTTTTTGCCATTTCGTTTGAGTTTTATCGCGTTTTTCAATTTGTTGATCGCAGGTCGCATGCGCTCGTTCAATGCCTTGAGTCTTCCGGCATACCAGTCCGTGTCGAGCAATGCCGAGTCGTTGGTGGCCTTGTAGGTCAGGTATACGGCGATCGGCGTGAGGATGAACGTCGAGAGCCAGATGCCGTATACGGCTTCCCAGCTGCCCTCCTTGGCCAGTTTCTCGCCCGAGAGGCTGATGATGTAGTAGATCACGAAGAAGATGATCGACACCACGACCGGAAGTCCCAGGCCGCCCTTGCGGATGATGGCGCCCAGCGGAGCCCCGATCAGGAAGAAGATCATGATCGACACGGGGAGCGATATTTTCTTGTGCCACTCGACCTTGCTGCGGTACAGCTGGTTGAGCGCCTCCTTGGCGGCCGACTCGTCGAACGAGAACATGTTGCGCGAGCTTTTGGCCAGCGTCCGCGCCTGGTTCCATATCCGCGCCTTGTCGCGGAGTTTGAGTGCCGAGAGGGAGTCCATCGCTTCGAGGCTGCCGAAGCCGCTCTTGTCTTTGCGCAGGCTGTCGGGCTGCGGCAGCACGGAGTTGTCGCGTGAGAATATCTGTTCCTTGAGCAGCGGTTCGTACGAACGGGTCGTGGCGTTGTTCACCAGGATTTCCAGCGAGTCGATATCCTGCTGCAGCTCGTTGATGTTCTTGGTCTGGCTGTTCGAAAATTGGTTGGCGTCGCTGCGCTGCATGGCGAAGCCTTCCATGGGGATCGTCTGATCCTGCTTGTCGAAGATGTGGTGGCGCAGCCTGCTCTGGGTGAACCACTGGCTGTTGCGGGTCTGCTCGTACATCTCGCCGTTGAAAAGCGTCACGAGCAGGAACCGCTTGTCGTCCGACAGGCGGATGTAGCCCGAGTCGGCCACGATGGTGTTCATGTTGCCGTCGGCGATGCGGTTGTCGTAGATCAGCACGTCGCGCAGCAGGTGCGTTTCGGGTTCCTGCCGGCTCACGCGGATCGACATGTTGTCGATGCCGTTGAAGAACAGGCCGTCCTGGAATTCGAGGCTCTGTTTCTGCTGGCGGATATCGTAGATGATGCTGTACACCTTTTTGTTGGCATACGGCACGAGGTTGTTGCCGATGAAGAAACTGCCCACGGCGATCACGCTCACCAGGATGATGAGCGGCTTGGTGATGCGGACGAGCGACATGCCGGCCGATTTCATCGCCAGCAGCTCGTAGTTCTCGCCCAGGTTGCCCATGGTCATGATCGCGGCCAGCAGCATGGCCAGCGGCAGCCCCAGCGGGATCATGTTGGCCATGAAATAGGTCATCAGCTCGATGATGATGCCGGCGCTCAACCCCTTTCCGACCAGCTCGTCGATGTAGCGCCACACGATGTTCATCATCAGGACGAACATCACGATGAAGAACGTGAGCACCATCGGCCCCAGGTAGGCTTTCAGTACGAGTTTGTGGATGGTTTTCATGCGGCGGCTCCGGCTTTTTTCTGACGCAAAGGTAATAGTTTTACTGTAATAAGCGTAAGGGTGAGGGTAAATATTATGGCCGCCCCGGGCGGAACTTCGAAATTGTAGCTTGCGACCAGTCCGGCCACATTGCCGGCCACGGCGACCAGCGGGGCGCCGAGCGCGATGGTGCGGTAGGATTTGGAGAGGGCGTTGACGATGGCGACGGGCATGGTGAGCAGCGAGATGAGCAGCACGATGCCCATGATGCGGATCGAGAGGACGATCGTGACGGCGACCAGCGCCGCCATGGCGTAGGAGATCACGCGCGTAGGGATGCCGCGGCTGCGGGCGAAGTCGCGGTCGAAAGCCACGTACATCACGGGGCGCAGCCACAGCAGAGCCCCGGCCATGATGGCCGCGGTCAGGATGGCGAGCGCCACGACGTCGCCGTGCGTCACGGTGACGATGCTGCCGAACAGGTAGGCCGAGAGGTCGCCGGAGGTGTAACCCGGCCTGAGGCTCATGAAGAGCGCCCCGACGGCCATGCCCACCGACCAGATGATGCCGATGGCCGAATCCTCGCGGATGCGCCCCCGGCTCCCGGCCCACTCGATGCCCAGCGCCGAAAGCACGGCGAAGACCATCGCCCCGGCTATGGGGTTGGCTCCCGCGTAGAAAGCTATGCCCAGCCCGCCGAACGAGGCGTGCGTGATGCCGCCCGCGAGGAAAACCATCCTCCGGCATACGACGTAGGTGCCTACGACGCCGCACGTTATGCCCGAGAGGACACATGCCGCCAGCGCATTGGACAGGTAGCCGTATTGGATCAGATCGCTGAAAAATTCCATCCTCGTTCTCTTTATTTGCGCGCAAATTTACGTTTTTTACTTGGATAATTTAGTTCTTGGATATAGAAAAGCATTCGATTATTTTTATATTTGCGCTTGGATGCCTGCTTGTTTTTTCGGTATCCGCATGATTAACCCCATTTATTTTCAAATTTTTTACATTTTTACATTTATGCGTACATCTTTATTTCTCGGCATGACCGGATTCGCATTTCTGACGACGTTTGGTTTGCAGGGGTGCAGTGATGACGAGGGTGGCAATGACGGCAAAAATCCCCCCCCCCACGATTAATGTTGAGGTGGGTGATGTAACCCGTACAACCGCATCATTTACAATTACTACGAGCGGTGCAGCCGATTATGCCTACGCTGTATTGCCGGCATCGGAAACGATTGCCGATGCAGAGGCTCTCTTCGAAAATGGTATCGTAGCCATGTTCGAAGGTGCTAAAAAGGTCGAGGTCAAAATCGAAGACCTTACTGGTGACACCGAGTACAAGCTCTATGCCGCCGCACGCAACCTCAACCCTTTCCTTTACAGCAAACTCGTATCCGAATCGATCGACACGCATGTCGCTTATACCGACATGATTACGCTCGAAAGTGTCAAGACTACTTCTTTCGCTTATCATATCATGAAGCCCGAAGGCGTGGCCAAATACAAGCACGTCTGCCTTTCCAAGTCTGACTATGACTATATAATCAACCTTGCAGGCGGTACTCCGGCCTCCTATGTAAGCGCTTTTGGCAAGGAAGCCACTGAAGACGACACCTATGTTTTCGATACCACTTTCTTCGATGCCGGCGGCTTTCGCCAGGATATTTACTCCGATATGGAGTTTATCATCATAGCCGGTGAAATCGACGGCGAAGGGCAAGTGGCCAAGGATGCAGCGAAGACGCTCGTCTTCAAGACCAAAAAAGCCGGCACTGCCCCATATGGTATCGATGTCTCTGTGAGCAATATCGCTTCGATGACGGCCGATATAACCATTAAGCCCGAGGAAGGAATCGAGCGCTTCCGTTATCATGTGAACACGAAGGCGGAGTTCGACTATATTGCTTTCGAGGGCGAGGCTTCCGTTCGCCGTATGATTATCGGCCATTGGGACGATGTTTCGAACGAAAGTTCGGGGACTATCACTGTCAATGCAAAGGGCCTTAAGCCCAATACCGAGTACCAGGTCGGGATCGTAGGGTTCGATAAGGACATGCGCGAGAAGTTCCTGCTCTATGACTTTACGACGGGCGAACCTACCGGGCCCCTGCCCGAGCTGACTGCCGAGCCCGTAACCGTCGAAACGCCGTGGAACAAAGCGGCCTTCAAGATCAAGACGACCTATACGGTCTCGATGGTGGCCGGAGTTTTCCCGAGGGGATCCATCGAAGACGTTCTCAGCCGTCCCGGTAACGAGGCGCTTACGGCCGGCGATGTCATCGCTGCCAACGGCACTTCGTTAACCCCGGAACAGGTTGCTGCTGCTATGAGTGGAGAGGGGCTTGTCATCGAGAGCGACGTGCTCACGCCGAATACCGAGTACGAGTTCGGTGTTTGTGCGACGAATGAGGAAAGCGTGGGCGTTTCCGTAGTGAAGGATTTCGCGACAGTTTCGTTGCCGCAGTACGATGGAAACGGCGTGCGTGCGAAACTTCCCGGCAAATACACCGCGACGACCAAGGATCTCGAAGGCAAAACGGTGACCTTCTCTGTCACTATTGCCACGGGTGTGAACGAGGCGACCGAAAAGGCTTACCACGATATGAACCGCCTGGTCGTATTGGGTTTTGCTCCGTGCGGTGTGGAGTATGCGGATCCTGAGAAGTTGCTTGCGAACGGCTGGGTTGCGAACGAAGAGGAAGCCAATGCCGGTTACGGGCCGAAGTGGTTCATCGAATTCAACAGTGACAACACGATTTCGACGAGCGCTCCGATAAACGGGGAGCTGGATTACACGATGGCGAAGTTCAACGGCAAGGAACTCTATTTCCGCGGTTATGCCAAGCACCCTACCAGCGATCCCTACACGGACACGGCGATAAGTTTCCCTATCGAAGTGGCGGACGATTTGACACTGACGGTTAAGAAAGTGGTCGATGAGTCCGAATTCGGCACCTTTATCTATTATCCCGGTGTGATGTCGGGTACCAGCCAATGGTATGGCGATATGGCTTTTGCGGCATCGGACGAGATCGTCCTGACGCGCGATGCCGACCAGGGCGCCGAGCCGGCAGCCGTGAAGAACGTGCGGCAGGTTAGCCTGCCCGAACGGGTGACCGTGAACCTCGATGCCGCTCCTGTGGCCGACAGCCGTCGTATTGCGGCAGAACGAATGATGCGTTAATCCTTAATAAAATACTTTAGACATGAAGAATTTGTTTGGATGGATGCTGGCGGCACTGCTGGCCTTGACGGTCGGTGTGTCGTGTAGCGACGACGATGATTTGAATGAAGGTGCGGGGATTGCCTCTCCCGCATGGAAGGCTGAGAACCAGGCCGTGATCGAAGGCGAGACGCTCGATTTCGAATTTACCGCCGAAGGCCGGTGGACGGCTGTGAGCTCGGCTGACTGGTGCGAGGTGAAGACTCCCTCGGGTGTGGCAGGCGAATCGCTGCTGAGGTTGAAGGTCGCCAAGAACAACCTTGCCGAGGCGCGTACGGCCACGATCACCGTCCATGTGAAAGGATACGCCGCATCGGCCTCTTTCGTGGTGAAGCAGGCCGAAGGTACAACCGAGCAGGGGGATGGTAAATACCGCTCCGTGAACGAATGGGTAGCGGACTATATGAAGAACTTCTACTTGTGGAATCGTCCGATCGAAAACCTCTTCCTCGATTACAGCCTTAGCTACGACCGCTTTTTCACCTCGATCCTCGACGGCGTAGCTGCCCAGGATGACGTGAACCACGACGACGGCTTCTGGCAGGGGCAGAAACGCATGTACTATTACTCTAATTTGCAAAGCGATGCTCCCGTGTCGCGAGCTCCGGGACAAACGCAGTCCGGGTCGGGTATTTATCTGTTGCAAGCCACCCGCCTCGGTACAGACTATATCGGGTTTGCGGTTATGGCGGTCGTTCCTGGGACGCCGGCTGACGACGCGGGACTCGTGCGCGGCGATTTCATCACGTCGGTCAACGGCGTGGAGGTGACCGATGCCAACTACAAGACGCTGGGCCAGTATGTATACGACGGGTCTGTCGAGATTGCGGTTAGCCAGGTGACCTGGGAAGATAACGGAAGCACTCCTGTGCTCAGCTCGAAAGGCAACATCCAGCTCGGGGCCGCTTCCTTTACCGATCCGGCCATCTACATGGACAAGGTGGTCGGCATCGATGGCACCGAGAAAAAAGTGGGATACCTGCTCTATATGGGCTTTAATATCGACTATGACGATGAGTTGATGGCGGCATTCGAACGTTTCCGCCAGCAGAACGTCACCGACCTGATTCTTGATTTGCGCTACAACAACGGCGGCGATGTGCTTTCGAGCGCCGTGCTCGGTACGCTGGTTGCGGGCAACGACTACAAGGGACAGGTTTATGCACATACCACGTTCAATGAAGACCGCACGGAAGCCGGTGAAGGCGGTGACTACAAGATCGGCGTCAAGGAAACAGTTGAGCGCATATACGAACCGCTCGAAACGGCGCTTCAGCATGCTGTGGGGTTGAAGAAGATATATGTGCTGGTGAGCCAGACGACCGCTTCGGCCAGTGAAATGGTGATCAATGGCCTGCGTGGTCTGGACATCGAGGTCAACCTCATCGGGCAGACCACCAACGGCAAGAACGTAGGTATGGAAGGAGTGATGCGGTCATTCTACAATCATGAGTTCCTGCTCTACCCTGTTACCTTTTACGTTGAGAACGCCAAGGGGTTCCGGGATTATTCGACGGGTTTTGTCCCCGATGTCGAGATTGACGATTCGGCGATCTACCCGGGGGAGTTCGGTACGATGGAAGATCAGCTCGGCTATATTGCGCTGGTGTGGATCAAGAGCGGCAAGAAGCCGGAACTCCAGGCTTCGTCGTTGACACGCGGCGGGGGCAGTCCGATGAAGCCTTTCGGCGACTTGTGGGATATCCGTCCCATACGACCGATGGGCGGTGCCGTCATGCGTCCCCGGACGGACGAGTAGTGTTCCGTTTTTCTTATGCTGCAGAGGCGTCCGTACAGGGCGCCTCTGCTCTATTTATCTCGGTCTGTAATTTTTTTGTTGAAAAGACGCCCCTTTTCGTACGGTTTTCGTAATTTCGCCCAGTAAAACACATATTTTATGCAACAACGCCGAGTCAATTTCCATACCCTGGGTTGCAAACTCAATTTTTCGGAGAGCTCCACCCTTGCCCGGGAGTTCGAAGAGGGCGGTTTCGTCCGCGTGGCACCCGATGCTGAAGCCGATATATGCGTCGTCAACAGTTGTTCGGTGACCGAACATGCCGACAAGAAATGCCGTAACCTGATCCGCAAGCTGCACCGCCGCAACCCCGGTGCCATCATCGCCGTCACGGGGTGTTACGCGCAACTCAAACCACAGGAGATCGCGGCAATCGAAGGTGTGGATATTGTCGTGGGTAACAACGATAAGGGCGATTTATATAAACGTGTGCTCGAACTTCCGGGCAAAGGCCGTGCGCAGGTTTACAGTTGCGATGCCGATTCGCTCACATCGTTCTTCGCGGCCTTTTCGAGCGGCGACCGCACGCGGGCCTTCCTCAAGGTGCAGGACGGCTGCGACTACAAGTGTGCATACTGTACGATCCACTACGCCCGCGGCGGCAGCCGGAATATGCCGGTCGCCGATCTGGTCGCCGAGGCGCGCCGGATCGCGGCGGCCGGACAGAAGGAGATCGTCCTGACGGGTGTCAACACGGGGGATTTCGGCCGGACGACGGGCGAGAAGTTCATCGACCTGCTGCGGGCGCTGGACGGCGTGGACGGGATCGAGCGTTACCGCATCTCCTCCATCGAACCGAACCTTTTGACGGACGAGATCATCGCCTTCTGCGCTGCTTCGCCGAAATTCCAGCATCATTTCCACATCCCCCTGCAGAGCGGTTCGGACAAGATCCTGGGGCTGATGCGCCGCCGTTATACCACGGCGCGCTTCGCCGACCGGATCGCCGCCGTACGCCCGCTGATGCCCGCCGCCTTCATCGGCATCGACGTGATCGTCGGTTTCCCCGGTGAGACGGAGGAGGATTTCCGCACGACCTACGACTTCCTTGCCGGGCTGGAACCGGCCTTTCTGCATATTTTCCCCTTCTCGGAACGTCCCGGCACGCCGGCCGTGGAGATGCCCGGCAAGGTGCAGGCTTCGGTGGCGACGCGCCGCGCGGCCGAGCTGGAGGCGCTGTGCGCGAAGCTGCACGGAGCATTCTGCGCCCGTGCCGTGGGGAGCGAGGATTCCGTGTTGTTCGAAAGCACGCGGCGCGGGGGCATGATGTTCGGCTTTACGGGCAACTATCGCCGGGTGAAGGCTCCCTACGACAAGGCCCGCGTCAACACCGTTTGCCGCGTCAGGCTGGGGGCTATGGACGAATCTCACGACCTGATGGGTGAAATTCGGGATTAAATCATTATATTTGCCACTACAAAATTCATAAGGAGTATGACGGGTTTGCGCAAAAGGGTGATGGTGGGCTTCCTGAGCATCGTATGCCTGCTGTTTTTTTCGGGCATGGTCTCGTTCGTGGAGCTGAGCCATCTGAGCCGCGACACGGGCGAGATCCTCAAGGCCAACATGCGTAATATCGAGCTGGCCAAGGAGATGCTCGACGCTGCGCACGAACAGAACGTGGCGCTGATCCGCCTTTCGGTATTCGGCGACCGCTCGTGCGACAGCCTTTGCCGCCGGAGCCTCGAACGGCTGGAGAATACGCTGCTCGTGGCACAGGACGAGGCGCTCGAAAAGTCGTTCCTCGACTCGCTCGCCTTCGCGACGACCGAGCTGCGCCTGCTGACCGACAACTATCTGGCCTTCGGAACCGCTGCGCCGGAGGTGCCGGGGCCCGTTTTACCCGATTCCGTGGGGGTCAAATGGTATAACGACGAGTACGTGGCGCTCTACGGGCGCCTCACGTCGGCCATCAAGAACTATATGACTTCGACGCAGAGTTCGCTGGCGCCGCGTGCCGAGCAGATGAAGAAGAACGCCTACCGGGCCGTGACGCCCGTGCTGATCTCACTGGCGGTGATGATCGCCATCGTGCTGATGCTCTATTATTTCATGTCCGTCTACTGTGTCAACCCCATCCTGCGCATGAACAAGGGGCTGGGCGATTACCTTTCGTTCCGCGTGCCGTTCGTCGTCAAGGCCGACTGCAAGGACGAAATGCTGGAGCTCAAAGAGAAGATCGAGACGCTGATCACCATTTCCAAGCAACCGAAAGCCTGATGCGATGCGAGTAGACGTGGTATTGCGATATGTCGGGGTCGTGATGATATTCATCGCGCTGTTCATGCTCCTGTCGGCGGGTATCTCCTACGTCAGCGGCATGGACTCGGCGTTCTACCCGCTGCTCCTGTCGTCGTTGCTCACGGCCCTGCTGGGGGCTTTCCCGCTGATTTTCGTGGAACGTACGGAGCAGATCACCAACAAAGAGGGCTTCTGCGTGGTGGTCGGCTCGTGGCTGGTGGCCTGTGTGGTCGGGACATTCCCCTACCTGATCTGGGGCGGGGAGTTCAGCCTGGTAAACGCCTGGTTCGAAAGCGTTTCGGGCTTTACGACCACCGGGTCGACGATCCTGAACGATGTCGAGGCGCTGCCCCGCGGGTTGCAGTTCTGGCGTTTCTCGACGACCTGGGTCGGCGGTATGGGCGTGGTGATGTTCGCGCTGCTGATCCTGCCCTCGCTGGGCCGCAATAAGCTGACGCTGTCGAATGTCGAGCTCTCGACGCTCGCCAAGGACAATTACCGTTACCGCACGCAGATCATCGTGCAGATACTGCTGGTGGTCTATGTCGGGCTTACGGTGGTTTCGACCCTTCTGCTCAAGATGGCGGGCATGAACTGGTTCGATTCGCTTTGCCATGCCATGTCGGCCTGTGCCACGAGCGGGTTTTCGACCAAGAACGCCAGCGTCGCCTATTTCAACAGCCCGATGATCGACACGATCCTGATCTTCGCGATGGCCACGGCGGGTATTCATTTCGGACTGATCTATGCCACGGTGACGGGCAAGCGCAGCAATATTTTCCGTTCGGAAGTGACGCGCTGGTACCTCGGCATGCTGTTCGCGGGCGGGCTGCTGATCGCCGTCAGCCTCTATGCCGCGGATATCTACCCCGCCTTCACGTCGGCTTTCCGCCACGGGCTTTTCCAGTTCGTGTCGGTGGTGACGACGACCGGGTTTGCGACGGCCGATTCCAACCAGTGGACTTCGTTCGCGGTCATCCTGCTGATTTTCGGCTCGATCGTGTGTGCCTGCGCCGGATCTACGGCGGGCGGTATCAAGACCAACCGGCTGGTGCTGGCCATGAAGATGATGCGCACGCGGCTGCGGCAGCAGCAGCATCCCAATGCGATCATCCGCATCCGCCTCGACGGCGTTATCCAGGAAACGGAGGCGCTTCATTCGGTCATGATATTCATCGTGGCGTACCTGATGCTGATACTCGCCGGCACGGTTTTCGGGACGATATTCGGCGTCGACCTGATGACCAGTTTCTCGGGGGCCGTGGCGTCGATCGGCAACGTCGGCCCGGGCTTCGGCGAGGTCGATGGACAATTTTTCGGCGCTTCCCGGGGTGTTCAAGCTCTCCAATTCGCTGCTGATGCTGTTGGGGCGTCTGGAAATATTCGGATTCATACAACTCTTTTTCATTAAATGGTGGAGGTAACCGAGATGGTATTTCGTAAGGTTTATATAGTGTTATGTGCGGCGCTGCTGGCGGCGGGAGACCTCTGTGCGCAGCAGGTTCGCGTGGAACCCCGTATCGCGGGGCTCGAGGGCAACCGGGAGTACATGTCGCTTCTGGAACAGGATGCGCAGTTGCAGATCCGCGAGGACTCGATCGTCAATGCCGTGGAACGCGCCCGGCAACAGTTGCGCGAAGACCCCGCGAACAGGCAGCGCTATTCGCAGGAGATCCTGCAGCTCGAAAGCCGGATATTCGAAGTGCGCAATGCCAAGGGGCGCCTGATCGACAAGATCAACACCATCGAGCAGGAGTGGGTGCTCGCCAACCTGAACGGGGCGGCGCAGCAGCCGGCGGAGCCTGCCGCGGAAAGTCCCGCAGGGGCGATCCCCGACTCGCTCAAGGTGCGCAACCTGGTTTTCAACCCCTATTTCCGCGAGCAGCTGCCCGAGGCCGATTATGCGGCCCTGCGCAGGGCGCAGGGGCTGGAGCTGGACGCCGTGGACTATGTGAACCGCTATTTTGCCAACTACGGGACGATCTGCGAACTGGCCGAGGCCTATGCCGCGGCGCAGACCGAGGCGGATGCGGGCGAGATTTACGACCGCTACAATACGTTGCAGGGCTTCAACCGCGTGCTGGCCGATTCGCTCGCCGAGGCATGGAATTATATCGCCGACAACAAAGGGTATGCCTATGGCTATCTGATGGACAAACTGGGGCAGGATGCCATCCTGGCGCGTGAGGAGAAGCGGCTTTCCGGGGCTGCCCGCGAACTCTCGGCACTGCGCGGCGAGGTCGCTTCGGATGCCGTGGCCGATTATTTCCTGCGCAAGAAAGTCCTCGTGGGCTACGAGACGGCCGTGGCCGGCCTGTTGGGGCTCACTTCCGCCCGCGACTCGCTGCGCGGCGTGGCTGCGCAATTGGATGGCATCGACTTCCGCCTGCCCCGTATCGACGTGGCGCAGCGCTATTTCCTCGACTACGACAGTATCGCGTTCTCCGCAACGCCAAAATACAGCTACCAGCACCCGATCCCCGAGTGCAGGGTCTACGAGCACGGGACGATCTACCGTATCCTGCTGGGCACGTTCAATACCAAGCGTGCCGTCTCCACGTTCCGGGGGGCGTATCCGCTCTCCTATCTGGTCGGCGAGGATAAGAAATGGTGTTACTATGCCGGGGGCTTCGCAACCCGGGAGGAGGCCGAGGCCGCGCAAAAACTGTTGAAATCCAAAGGCTTCGTCCGCCCCGAAATCGTGGTGTGGACGGACGGCGCCTACCGCAACCTTTCGCGTGACCCCGAGGCGCAGCAGATTGCCTACCGGGTCGAAATCACCGGTACGGAGGCACTGCCCGACGTTGTCAAGACCGTTATCACCGAGGCGGCCGAGGGGTGCGAACTCTCGCGCGTGGGACAGCAGTTGTTCGTGGTGGGGATGTTCGACGACAAGGCCGTGGCCGACCGCGTGGCCGCCGCAATAATACAGGCAGACCCGTCTTTGGAAATAAAAGTCGCCGAAATTGCGGAATAATTGAATTTATTGCCTATCTTTAGTGCAATGTTCAACAACTCCTTATGACGATGTTCTATATCATACTCCTGATCGTATTGGGACTGCTTTTCCTGGTGGCGGAATTGGTGCTGCTGCCCGGCGTGTCGATCGGTGCCATCCTGGCGCTGGTTTGCTACGGCAGTTCCATCTACCTCGCTTTCCGCGATTACGGCACCGTAGCCGGGGTCGTAGTCATCCTGGCTATCCTCCTGCTTTCGCTCGTCGCCACGATTATTTCCCTGCGCGCCAAGACCTGGCAGCGCTTTTCGCTCAAACAGAGGGTCGACTCGTCGAGTATGCCCTCGACCCCCGACCAGGAATTGCAGGTGGGCGACCGCGGCATGACCCTTTCGCGCCTTTCTCCGATGGGTACGGTCGAGGTCGGCGGCAAGGTCTACGAGGCCAAGTCGCTGACGGCCTATGTCGACCCGCGCCGGGAGGTCGAAGTCGTGGGCTTCGAGAATTTCAGCGTCATCGTAAAGACCGTGAAGGATCGGCACGCTTAGCCGGATAATCGGACGGGGATGGGATATCTCAGATTCTTTGCATTGCTGGCCGTCGTGGGGATGGCTTGCGATTCCCGGGCGCAGGGAACGAAGGAGGTCTGGCTGGACGAGCTGGATCTCTCGTGCTGCATTCAGGACTGGGGCTTGCCGCAGGCCGACCGCTCGGTGCTGGATACTCCCCTCACGGTGGGCGGCGTCGTTTACGGCCGCGGCGTGGGAACCCATTCGATCAGCCGTATGCTGTTCGGGCTCGGCGGCGATGCCGTCTCCATCGCCGGGGCGGTGGGCGCGGATGATAAAAACCTGTTCGCCGGGAAACACCGGTTCAAAATCCTCGGCGACCGGAAGGTGCTGTGGGACAGCGGTGTGATGCGCAAGGGCGATGCTGCCCGTGCGTTCGACGTCGACTTGTCCGGCCTGGACAAAGTCCTGCTGCTGGTCGAGGAGGCCGGCGACGGGATCATGTACGACCATGCCGACTGGCTGGAGGTGAAGATCACCACGCGCGGAGAGGTGGAGCCCCTGTCCGTCTGGGCCAGGCCAATCTCCAAGGGTAAATATATCCTGACCCCCGCGAGCCCCGAAACGCCGCAGATCAACAATCCGCTCGTATACGGCGCCCGCCCGGGCAATCCCTTTCTGATGCCTGTCATGGCCAGCGGCAAACGCCCGATGGCGTACGGGGCGCAGGGGCTTCCCGAAGGGCTGGAGCTCGATCCCCGTACGGGCCTGATAACGGGCCGTGTGCCCGCCGAAGGGGATTTCAGGGTGCTGCTGACAGCGGAGAATGCCCTCGGGAAAGCCGAACGGGAGATATTGCTGAAAATAGGGCCGCAAATCGCCCTGACTCCGCCCATGGGCTGGAACAGCTGGAATTGCTGGGGGTTCTCGGTCGACGACGCGAAGGTGCGCGATGCCGCCCGCGCCATGCACGAAAAACTCCTGGCCTACGGATGGACGTATGTCAATATCGACGACGGATGGCCGGCGGATACGCGTTCGGCCGACGGCAGGCTCCTCCCGAACGAAAAATTCCCGGATTTCAAAGGCCTCAGCGACTACGTCCACTCCCTTGGGCTCAAATTCGGCATCTACTCCTCGCCCGGGCCCACGACCTGCGGAAATTATCCGGGGAGCTACCGGCATGAACTCACCGACGCCCGGACTTGGGCCGAATGGGGCGTGGATTACCTCAAACACGACTATTGCGGCTACCTGCAAATCGAAAGGGACTCCGAGGAAAAGACGATCCAGGAACCCTACGTGGTCATGCGCAAGGCGCTGGATCAGGTCGACCGGGATATCGTCTACTGCGTGGGCTACGGGGCTCCCAACGTGTGGAACTGGGGCGCCGAAGCCGGCGGCAACCTGTGGCGTACGACCCGCGACATCACCGATGAATGGAACGTGGTGACGGCGATCGGCTGTTTCCAGGACGTTTGCGCGCAGGCCACGGCCCCGGGCAGGTACAACGACCCCGATATGCTGGTGGTCGGCCGGCTGGGACACGGCTGGGGTGCCGATGCCCACGAATCCGAGCTGACCCCCGACGAACAATATGCCCATATTTCGCTGTGGGCCATCCTCTCCGCCCCGCTGCTGATCGGTTGCGACATGCGGGCGATAGACGACTTCACGCTCGGGCTGCTGACCAATTCCGAAGTGATCGCCGTGAACCAGGATCCGCTGGTCGCCCCCGCCGTCAAACGGGTCGTTCCCAACGGGCAGGTGTGGTACAAAAAACTCTGCGACGGTTCGTATGCGCTGGGATTTTTCCAGTTGGATCCCTATTTCGTGCTGTGGGATCAGGACGAGGCGGAAGCCATCCAGGAGCAGAACTACGAATTCGAATTCGACCTGCGGGAACTCGGGCTCGGCGGAAAGGCCGAAGTCCGGGACTTGTGGCGGCAGCAAGACCTGGGTACGTGCACGGGCACGCTCCGGGCGCTGGTACCCTACCACGGGGTTTCGCTGGTCAGGATAACGCCCGTGGAATGAGCTCGGGCCGAAAGGTGTAATTCAAGGATAATTTTCTAACTTAATAGCATTCGATTATGGATTTTCAAGCAGGATTGATCGTATTGATCGTATTCGTGAGCCTTTTTGCGATCTGGCTCATCTTCTATTTCATCCCGGTGGGGCTGTGGTTCTCGGCATTGGTGTCGGGCGTAAGGATCAGCCTGCTGCAACTCATTCTGATGCGCTGGCGCAAGGTGCCGCCCTCGACGATCGTATCGTCGATGATCGAGAGCACGAAGGCCGGGCTGGAACTCAACCCCAACGAACTCGAGGCGCATTACCTTGCGGGCGGCAATGTCACCAGCGTGGTGCATGCCCTGGTATCGGCACAGAAGGCCAATATCATGCTCGATTTCAAGATGGCTACGGCCATCGACCTGGCGGGCCGCGACGTGTTCGAGGCCGTGCAGATGTCGGTGAACCCCAAGGTCATCAACACGCCTCCCGTAGCGGCCGTGGCCAAGGACGGCATCCAGCTGATCGCCAAGGCGCGCGTCACGGTGCGTGCCAATATCAAGCAGCTGGTCGGCGGTGCCGGTGAGGAGACCGTGCTGGCGCGTGTCGGCGAGGGCATCGTCTCGTCGATCGGTTCGGCCGCATCGCACAAGATCGTGCTCGAAAACCCCGATTCCATTTCGCGCGTCGTGCTCGAAAAGGGCCTCGATGCCGGTACGGCGTTCGAAATCCTCTCGATCGACATCGCGGACATCGACGTGGGCAAGAATATCGGCGCCCAGTTGCAGATGGATCAGGCGCAGGCCGACAAGAACATCGCCCAGGCCAAGGCCGAGGAGCGCCGCGCCATGGCCGTCGCACTCGAGCAGGAGAACAAGGCCAAGGCTCAGGATGCCCGCGCAAAGGTGATCCTGGCCGAAGCCGAGGTGCCGCTGGCTATGGCCGAGGCATTCCGCAATGGCAACCTGGGGATTATGGACTACTATAAGATGAAGAACATCATGGCCGACACGTCGATGCGCGAGACGATCGCCCGGCCGGAGAAAAAATAACCAGTTCGGGGGATTTTTCGGGGGTACGGCCGAAACCGTACCCCTTTTTTCGTATATTAGATGCCGAATAGAGTTGTATCATTGCGACATCCCGGAACCGGAAGCCTGTTCCCCGGGGTGTGGTTTGAAAAGCAGATTGCCATGAAGAGATTTTTCCTATTGCTGTTTCTCGGTGCGTGCCCGGCCGTGTCGGCGCAGGTGCGCTTCTCGGACTATTTCCTCGAAGAGACGATGCGCTTCGACTATTACCACAGCGGCGACAGCCGCTCGGAAGAGTATTTCTTCGACGCCCTGAAGGCCGAACCCTACTGGGCGGGCTCGCACGTGTCGCTTCTCGATACGACGGGCTACGGGAACCAGTTTTTCCGCATCGTCGACCGCGCTTCTGAACGGGAGATTTATTCGCGCGGCTTCTGTACGCTCTTCAACGAGTGGCAGAGCACGGCCGAGGCCGACAGCGTGCGCCGTTCCTATCCCGAATCGGTCGTATTCCCCTATCCCAGGCGCCCGTGCCGCATCGAGATCTTTGGCCGCAATGCCCGGGGGCGCTTCGAAAAGCGGTTCAGCCAGAATATCGACCCCGCATCCTGCTTCGTCGCGCAGTTCTCACCCCGCTACGAGGCTTTCGAGGTGGCATATAACGGCAACCCCGCACATCGTGTCGACATCGTGCTGCTGCCCGAGGGATATGGCGCCGGGGAGCGGGCGAAATTCGAATCGGCCTGCCGTGAATTCGCACGCGAATTTTTCAGCTATTCGCCTTTCAGGGAGTACGCTTCGCGGTTCAATATCCGCGCCGTGTGGGCGCCGTCCGCCGATTCGGGCGTGACGATCCCCGGCGAGCGCGTGTGGCGCAACACGGCCTGCGGGGCCTCTTTCTATACGTTCGGCTCGGAGCGCTACCAGATGGTCGACGACTTCCAGCGCCTGCGCGACATCGCGGCGCATGTCCCTTATGACTATATCTATGTGTTGTCCAACACCCAGAAATACGGGGGTGGCGGTATCTTCAACTTCTATGGCATCAGCGCCGCACACCACCCTACGCGCACCGGGAAGATTTACGTCCACGAATTCGGGCACCTGCTGCTGGGGCTGGGCGACGAGTATGTCGGCACGACCTCCTACGACGACATGTATGCCCGGGACATCGAGCCGTGGGAGGCGAACCTGACAACGCTCGTCGGGTTCGAGGACAAGTTCTGGAAAGCGATGGTGCCGGCCGGGACGCCCGTTCCGACGCCCGACACCCCTGAGTACGAGGGGGTCGTAGGGGTTTTCGAGGGCGGCGGTTATGCTGCGAAGGGGGTCTATCGCCCGTGGCGGAACTGCCTGATGAACAACCTGCACCGGACGGACGAGTTTTGTCCCGTTTGTACGAAAGCCATCTGCGATTACATCGAGTTTTTGTGTAGGTAAACTTTGCAATGTGTTGTAATACAAGAGGGACGCGTGTGCGTCCCTCTTTCCGTGTGCAGCAGGCCCGTTACCCCTGCCGGCACAGCTCTGCCGTCGTTCCGGTTGCGCGGTGCCGTGCTGCCTGTCGCAGTGCCGTGCGGCGATCTCTCAGTATACCTCTTCGGGCAGGGTTTCGCCGACGGGTTCGCCTGCCAGGTCGTCCTTCCACTTGATCGAGGCGTGGGTGCCGTCGCAATAGGGTTTGTTGGCCGACTGCCCGCAGCGGCATGCCACGACGCGGTTCCGGATCTCGTAGGTCTGCCCGCCCTCGCGCCGCATGGGTATCCCGCCCCGTATCCACAGCCCTCCGCTGGCGCCGATCGTGATGTCCTCGATCAGCCCCAGGCTCGGTTCGAAACGGAACTCGAAGGGTTTCATCGTCTCCTTGTCCCACGCCATCAGACGGCCGCTGGGGCACATCGAGGCCTCGCGGATGGCCAGCTTGCGGGCTTCGGGATCGTCGGATGTCTCGGTCAGTGTCCACGCATCGCCGTGCGGGTGGCAGAAACGTGCGAAGACGCAGTATTTCTCGTTGTCCGTCATCTGGAGCGTGCCCCCGTCGATCACCTCGGCCCCGTCGAGCAGGGCGTCCGGACGTGCCGTGAGGCGGGGATCCCAGTCAGCCTTCTCGTGCGAACCGTCGCAATAGGGCTTGCGGTGTGATGCGCCGCAGCGGCAGATCGCCGTGGGTTCCGCCTCGGTCGAAAAAAGCCTGCCCTGCTGGAAATACCAGCTTTCGTTGGACTCGTTGGGCATGATGAACTGTTCGGCCAGCGGCGGCCTTCCGTAGACCAGGTAAGGGCCCTCTTCGGTCACCGTGATGCTGAAACGCTCCCCGGCGGGCGAACTTCCCGTTTCAATTTTCAATTTGGACATACTATTTGCATTTATAATTCGTTAGGGAGTAGGCGGCAATAATTATTCCCAAATGAATAATTTGGGATGTCCTTGTAGGATTTATCCCGCTTTTTGGTATCTTTGCAAAGATTTTTTTAACTGAATTTCGGTAAATTTGAGTAATATGAGAGGATTCGTAAGGCTGATGGCTGTGGTCGTGACTGCGGCGGTTTTCGTCGTGGCATGCAGCAAGGATAAGGATTCGGGCAAGATCACGCTCGATTCCCCGGCGGTGTTCTTTGCGCAGGCCGGAGGGTCGGCTACGGTCGGTTTCACGGCACAGAACATCAAGACACTGTCCGCGACGAGCAAACCCACCGGTTGGGACGAGGCGGTCGTTGACCTGGCAGGCGCGACGATCTCCGTCAAGGCTCCTTCGGCCGAGGACATCGAGAGCGGGGATGCCGTCAAGACCGGCTCGTTCTCCTTTACGGGTTATACCCCCGGCGGGACGCTCGTTTCGGCGACGCTCTTCGCCGGTATCGTGACGACGAAGGACATCAGCGCCGAGGTGGCCAACAGTTACATCGTCACGGAACCCGAAACGAACTACCTGATCGACGCCACGCGCAAGGGCGACGGTTCCCAGCTGGCTACTTCTTATGTGAACGTCGTATGGCAGACCGCATCGGGATTCGTGCAGTATGCCGACTTCGAGGACGGCAAGGCGTCGTTCTACATCGGTGCCGACAGCGACGACGCCACCAAGATCAAGCAGGGCAACGCCGTGATCGGGGCTTATGATGCTGACGGCGAACTTATCTGGAGCTGGCATATCTGGGCGACTGATTACGACCCCGATGCGGAGGGCGGTACGGTCGATTTCAACGGCTATACGCTGATGAACCGCAACCTCGGAGCCCTGGCGAACGACAATTCGACGACGGACAAGATACTCGCTTCCTACGGGTTATATTACCAGTGGGGCCGCAAAGACCCGTTCATCGGGCCGAATACCTACCAGGGCTCTGAGGGCTCCGGTGCCTCGATGTACAGCGGCAGCGGCAGTCGCGTCTACCTGAAAATGTCCGAGTCGAGCGCCGAGACCGGAACGATGGAATATGCCATCCGGAACCCGCTCGTCTTTATTACGGGTGTGGCAGACACGGACAACGACTGGCTTTGGAGCGGCCGTTCCGACCAGTTGTGGTCGGCGGACGACAATGTGGCCGACAAGAGCGTTAACGACCCCTGCCCCTACGGCTGGCGCGTGGCTCCCTCGGGCGCGTTCGACAACCTGGCGATCGTCGGAACCCCGGCCGTGGGCGACGAGGCGAAATACGGCTGGACGCTGACCGACGGAAAAGCCGAATCGTTCTTCATGGGCGGCGGACGCCGCCGCTACGACGACGGCAAGATTCAGAATATTTATATTCCGAAGGATGAAGCGAAGATGAAGTTGTATACCCGTGCGGATATCGCGCAGCCTTGGGAGGGACTTTACTGGACTACCGCCGTGAACGGCACGCAGTCGCACGCGCTTCATTTCTGGTACGAGAAGCTCACCGGGACGGGCGGCATCGCGCCTGCCGAAGCGTATGTCCGCGCCAACGGCATGCAGGTGCGCTGCGTGAAGGTGAAGAATCTGTAGACGACCGATATGCAAGACAAGACAACGGGCCGGCAGCATGCCGGCCTGTTGTTGTTTGGTATAACAGTTGCGGTGTCGGGCGGTAAACTGCCGGGCAATGAAAATCAAAACAGGAAAAGGTACGATCACGCTTACGGTATTGCTGGCGATCTGGTCCGTGTCGGCGATCGCCTCGCTGCCGGGACTTGCCATATCTCCGATTCTGGGGGATCTGAACCGGATATTTCCCAAAGCCACCGACCTCGAAATTCAGATGCTGACCTCGCTTCCGTCGCTGCTTATCATCCCCTTCGTGCTGCTTTCGGGACGCCTCTCCGTGGGCAGGGACAAACTCCGGATTCTCACCGTCGGACTTGCGGTCTTCTTCCTGAGCGGCGTCGCCTGCATCTTTGCCAAGAGCATGGCGTGGCTGATCGTCATCAGCTGTATTCTCGGCATCGGCGCAGGCATGGTGATTCCGCTTTCGACGGGACTCGTGGTCGATTACTTCACGGGCGATTACCGCGTGCGCCAGCTGGGCTACAGTTCGGCGATCAACAACCTGACCCTCGTGCTGGCCACCGTCGTCGCCGGCTATCTGGCCGATGTGAACTGGCATCTGCCCTTTCTGGTCTATACCCTGCCGGGCGTCTCGCTGGCCCTGTCGTTTTTCCTCAGGCGCGGACGCTCCACTCCCGAACCGGAGCAGAGCATCCAGATGCGTCATAAGATGATTGACCGCCGCAAGCTCGTCGGGCTGATGCTGTTCTATTTTTTCGCCACCTACGCCGTGCTGGTCGTGACGTTCTACGCCTCGTTTCTTGTCGACGACTACAAGATAGACAGCTCGTTCTCCGGCGTGCTGATCTCGCTTTTCTTTCTGGCGATCATGGTGCCGGGACTCTTCATCGACAAGATTATCCGGCGGCTGACGCGCAGCGTCAATCTCGTCTCGCTCGCATTGATCTGCGCCGGGCTGCTCTGCGTGGGTATTTTCCGCGACAAGACGATGCTCGTCGTCGGGGTTTTGTGCGCGGGCTTCGGCTACGGCGTGATCCAGCCCGTCATTTACGACAAGGCGGCGACGATCGCTCCGCCGCGCTCGGCGACGCTGGCGCTGTCGTTCGTGATGGCGATGAACTATCTGGCCGTGATGGTCTGTCCCTTTATCGTGGACCTTTTCCGGCATCTGTTCGGAACCCACAGCGATCGTTTCCCGTTTTTCTTCAATGCGGCACTGGTGCTGGCGCTCACGCTCGTCACGTTCCGCCGCCGGGACGATTTCATTCTCGGACTCGACGAATCCTATTACAAAAATTAGCGGAAACACTTGGTAATAACGTAAAAAGGTTTATTTTTGTACTGAAAAGTCACTTTTTACGATTATCAAGAGATGAGAAAGATTTTGTTCATGGCTCTGGCGGTCCTCATTGCGGCCGGCTGCGCGGAGTCCGAGAAAGGTACGCTTTGCGTGAAGATCGCTCCGGCTATCCGTACGCGCGTCACGGGTCTGCATTTCGATACCGGCGACCGCATCGGTCTGACGATCTCCAAGGGGAGTGCCCTGTACGCCGAGAACGTGCCGATGACCTACGACGGCACGGCTTTTACGGCGTCCGGGCTGTCGTGGTACAACGACCTGAATGAAAAGTCCGTATTGACGGCCTATTATCCCTATGCCGAAGGCGGAAGACCCGACGAATTCACCGTCTCCTCGGACCAGACGCAGGGCAACGGGCCGTCCGACCTGCTGGCGGCCGGGGAAACCGACAGCACCCGGGCACCAGACCTGCTGGCGGCCGTGAAACCCGACGTTACGCCCGTTTCGGCGCCTGTCGGCATGATTTTCTACCATGTGATGTCGCAGCTGACGATCGTGGTCTCCAACAGTTCGAGTGCGGCGGTGACCGGAGTCAGCGTCGGCGGACTCGTTCCGACGGCCGAGATCGACTATTCGGCGCCGAAGGCGGCGGCTAAAAGCGGTGTCGCCGCTGCGGAGGTCAAAGCCTGCGAGGTGAAGCCCGGCGCTACCTATCGCGCGATTCTGGTGCCCCAGCAGGCCGCCCTGACCGTCACGGTCACCACGGACGACGGCAGGAGCCACACTAAAACCCTCTCTTCGGCACAGCTCGAAAGCGGCAGACGGTACGATATGTCGGTTCTCGTTACCAACGAGGAGATCCAAATTTCGCTCAGCGGCGATATCGGTGATTGGGAAGACGGCGGATCGCTCGACGGCAGCGGCGGCGGTGACGGCGGCGACGACGATTCGCAGACGCTCTCCTACGGGGGCGTGACCTACCGGACGACGACTGTCGGGGAAACGGTCTGGATGGCCGAGAACCTGCGCTATGTGCCCGACGAAGCGTTGCTGACGAAGGGCATTTGGTATCCCGACGGCAACGAGGATGCGGAGTACGTCCGCGAACACGGCATGCTGTACAGCTTTACTGCGGCGCTGGGCGGCGCACAGGCCGTTTCCGGCGCTCCGGTCCGGGGAATCTGCCCTGCGGGCTGGCATGTACCTTATATCGACGAACTGCAAACGCTGGCCGCGGGTCCCGATTTCGGATTTACGCTCGCCGGCATGTGGAATTCCGTTTCAAATAACTATGTCTCGTCGGCTAAAAGCGGTTATCTGATGAGTGCCACGACTGACGACGGAGGAAGTAGCTACAGCGTATTGTTGTTCTATGCGTCCGGCGGCAATCCGGCGATTTCGCCGCAAACTGCCGCTAACGGAGTCTCGCTTCGCTGCGTGAAAGACGCGAAATAGTGCGCTGAACCGCTGCAACGAAACAAAGGTCCCCGTTTTCGGGGACCTTTTCTGTAGTGCGGTTGCACTGCGTTTTTTGTGTTTTGTCCGGTCGCGCCCGGCGTCAGTCGCGGTTCAGGAAGAAGATCGGAATATTGGCCACGAACACGTCGTCGCCGCAGAGCCGGTCGCGTTTGGCGATCAGTTCGCTCAGCAGGATGTCGCCGATGACGTAGTTGCTCTTTTCGCTGGTGTACTGTTCGTGAATCTTCGTGAAGTTCAGGATGCCGTGAATGTCGGTATCCGTGTACCGGACATATATCTTCAGCGTGATGTCGGTCGTATAGTCGGGCTTCTGGATATAGCTCAGCTTCTTGTATTCGTAGCGGTAGCCGTGCAGGCGGGCCATGATGTCGCTCAGGATCGACGAAGCCGTCGGAAGGCTTCCGGCCCCCTTGCCGAACATGAACTGCCGGTCGTAGCACTCGCCGCGGATCACCACGCCGTTGTACTCGTCGTCGACGCTGTAGATATACTTGGCGGGCGTCACGAACTCCGGCATGACGAACATCGTGAAGTGTTCGTCGCTTACCTTCACGACCTGCGCCACCAGCTTGATTTTGACGTTCTTCTCGCGGGCGTACTGGATGTCCGCATCGTGAATCGTCGAGATGCCGTACGTGAAGATGCGCTCCGGCGCGACATAGGTGCCCAGCGCGTGTACCGTGATGATTACCAGTTTGAACAGCGAATCGTAGCCTCCGATGTCGAACGACGGGTCGCTTTCGGCGAATCCCAGCGCCTGCGCCTGCGCGAGTGCGTTGGCGTACGAATCCTTGTGGTCGAAAACGCGCGAGAGGATATAGTTCGACGAACCGTTCAGGATACCCTTCACTTCGAGCAGCAGGTCGTTGTCGTAATACTCTTCGAGGTTGCGGATGACCGGAATCGAACCGCACGACGAAGCGTCGTAAAGCAGCGCCACGTTGTGCTTTTTCTGGATTTCGATCATTTCGGGCAGGTGGTGCGCCAGCATTGTCTTGTTGCCCGAAACGACGGGAATCCCTTTCAGCAGGGCGCTTTTCACGATGTCGTACGACGCTTTGGCGTCGTCGATCACCTCGACGATCAGGTCGATTTCGGGATTGTCGAGGATCTCCGCCGGAGAGTCCGTGAAGTGCGAACGGTCGATCGAACGGGGTTTGTCGAGCGAGCGGACGCAGATTTTGACGATTTCGGCATTGGCGTTCTTCGATTTGCGGACCACTTCGTAAATACCTTGTCCGACGACGCCGAATCCGAACAGGCCGATTTTAATTTTACCCATATGCTGCATGTTTGTTGATTATTCGTTATTCATGAACGGACGGAGGATGTCGTTCAGCTGTTCGTGCTCGACCAGAAATCCGTCGTGTCCGAACGGCGAGTCTATTACGTGGTAGACGCTTCCGGCGATCATGCCCTGCAGTTCACGCATCTCGGCCGGAGTGAAGATGATGTCGGTCGTAATGCCGACGACGATCGTGCGGGCCGCGATCCGACTCAGGGCGGCCGCTACCCCGCCGCGGCCGCGTCCTGCGTCGTGGGTGTCGAATGCGTTGAGAATGGCGTAATAGGAGTAGGCGTTGTAGCGTCTGCAGAGCTTCTCTCCCTGATACTGCTGGTAGCTCGATGCGCGGTGCACGGCCGGAAGCTCTTCGCGGTCCTGCTGCGTGAGGTTGTAGCCCAGCGATCCCCTGTATGTCAGCAGGCCGATGGCGCGGGCCACCGCAAGACCGGCCATTCCCGCGTCGTCGCGCGGCTCGCCGAACGTCCGGTCGGCTTCGATGGCCATGCGCTGCGTCTCGTCGATGGCGATGCTCCACGGCGACGCCTTGGCCGAGGTGGCGATCAGCACCAGTTTGCCGATGCGCTGCGGCTCCGTGACGGCCCATTCGACGGCCTGAAATCCGCCCACCGAACTTCCGACCAGCGCGCCGATGCGTCCGATGCCGAGGGCGTCGGCCAGCAGGATGTGCGCCCGCACGATGTCGCGGATCGTGAAGGGCGGGAAATCCCGGTAGTACGGTGTGCCGGTTTGCGGATTCGTGTGAAGCGGTCCCGTCGTGCCGTAGTGCGAGCCGAGGATGTTGGCGCAGACGACGAAATGACGCGCCGGATCGAGGAATTTCCCCGTTTCGATCGTGTGCGGCCACCAGTCCGCGACGTCCGAATTGGCCGTCAGCGCATGGCATACCCACACCACGTTGTCGTGCGCGGCGTTCAGTTCGCCGTAGGTGTGATAGGCGATCTTCAGCTCCGGCAGCGTGTGTCCCGTTTCCAGCTGGAACGGTTCGGGGGCTATGTAAATGCGGGGTTCCATTACAGATGTTTCAGCGCTTCGTTCAGGTCTTCCTTTATGTCGTCGATATGCTCGATGCCGAGCGAAAGCCGCAGCAGGTTGGGATATACGCCCGAAGCGGCCAGTTCCTGTTCGCCGAGCTGGGCGTGGGTGGTCGATGCGGGGTGTATGAGCAGCGTTTTCGCGTCGCCGACGTTAGCCAGATGGCTGATCAGACCGAGGTTGTCTACGATCTTCGACGCCTGCTCCGCACTGCCTTTCACACGGAACGTCAGCACGCCGCCGAAACCGTTGCGGAGGTATTTCTTCGCCAGCGTGTGGTACTTGCTGCTTTTGAGTCCCGGATAGCTGACGTGTTCGATCTTGGGATGCTTTTCCAGCCACTCCGCGACCGCAAGTGCGTTGTCCACGCTGCGCTGTACGCGCAGCGAGAGCGTTTCGAGTCCCTGCGTCAGCAGGAACGCGTTGAACGGGCTGATGCAGGGGCCGATGTCGCGCAGCCCTTCGCAGCGGGTGCGGGTCGCAAAGGCGGTTTTGCCGCACTCTTTCCAGAAATTGAAGCCGTGATACCCCTCCGAGGGTTCGCTCAGCAGCGGATATCTGCCGTTGCCCCAGTCGAAGTTGCCGCCGTCCACGACTACCCCGCCCAGACTCGTGCCGTGCCCGCCGATCCACTTGGTCGCCGAGTGCGTCACGACGTTCACGCCCCATTCGATCGGCCGGCAGAGGAATCCGCCCGCGCCGAACGTATTGTCGGTCACTACCGCAATGCCGTGCTTGTGCGCCAGCGCGACGATGGGTTCGAAGTCGGGTACGTTGAATTCGGGATTGCCGATCGTTTCCAGATAAACCGCTTTCGTACGGTCGTCCATGAGCGATGCGATGCTTCGGATGTCGTCGCCCTGAGCGAAGCGCACTTCGACGCCGATGCGGGCGAACGTATGCTTGAACTGGCTGAACGTGCCGCCGTAGAGGAACGACGTGCTGACGATATTGTCGCCCGCTTCGACCAGATTGCTGAACGCCAGATACTGGGCGGCCATGCCCGATGCGGCGGCCACGGCCGCCGTGCCCCCTTCGAGCGCAGCCATGCGCTCTTCGAAAACCGAAGTCGTGGGATTGCTCAGACGGGTGTAGATGTTACCCTCTTCGCGCAGGGCGAAGCGTGCCGCGCCCTGTTCGGCGCTGTCGAAAACATAGGACGTGGTCTGGTAGATCGGCAGTGCGCGCGAACCGGTCGCGGGATCGGGCTGCTGGCCTGCGTGTACCTGCAGCGTTTCGAATCGGTAGTTTTTCGGAGTCATATTTCGCTGTTTGTTCGTTACAAAAAAATCCGACCTCGAAGGAAGCCGGATTGTGTCGTTCGTGCATACGGAAAGGTTACACCCGGCGGAATCGGCTGCGCATGCACATCATACCCATGGTCATCATACCGCGGAGTGTTCCGCGGTACGGGCTGTCGTATGTGTTCATTGCAGTCATTTCAGCGTTCGGATCTGTTTCCTATGGTGCAAATATAGCGGTTTTTTTGAGTTTTACGCTCGCCGCGGGATATTTTTTTGGAAAAACCTTTTCCTCGGTCGGAATTTTGCATGCCAAAGATGCGATTGTGGCCTGTTTTGTTAAATAAATGAGCGGAAATGATTTGGAGTTGAAAATAATGTTTATCTTTGTCTCGAAGAATGTGCGCAATGCACAAGGTAAAGGCTTCGCAGCCTGTTTTCTCGACGGCCATGACGCTGCCCGCCGGGGTCAGGAACCTTTATGTGCAGACTACCCTGCCCGACGGTACCGTGTCGGTCAGCATGCAGCCGGTTTCCGCGGCTCTCAACGTTGCGGGCGCCGTGATGAAAAGCGCCGAAGCGCCGAAA
>OGQN01000871.1_pt1 | contig 26538 bp, 30 predicted proteins | sample 1553231 | NCBI WGS metagenome assembly OGQN01 (sample SAMEA2579950, study PRJEB22360) | human gut metagenome | biome: human gut; feature: human-associated habitat; material: faeces | place: Denmark | collected 2008/2010 | reverse complement strand
TGCACCTTTTGCACCTTCCTGTCTGCGTGGTCTGCACCAGCTGCCGCAGCTGCTCAAGGTCGTATTCCTCGCCCAGGATGTTCTCAATGGCATTCAGCCTGCACCAGATATGGCTGTAACCGAATTCGTTTTCCAGGTCGTTCTTCGCTTCGTACCACTGGCGTGCCGTTGTCAGCCGCTTCTCCATGCACTTTCCTCCCTGTCCTCCAAGTCGCGTCTTTCCACGCTTCCCTTCCCGGGGACCATCACCCCGGCAAGCCCCACCTGCACCTCAAAGCAGATGGTCTCCCCGTCCTGGCCGTACACCTTCACCGGGATGCTTTCCACCTTCCGCAGCTTCTCCAGCAGCTCCCTGTCCTTCAAGTCTTTTACTCCTCCACGTCTGACACTGCGCCGATCTACGCGCATACCGTCTCCCAGAAGTCCACTTTGCTCCGCAGCGCCTCCAGGTCCCTTTCCGGGGCTTTCACGCCTGTGCAGCCAGGCTTTATGTCCATGTCAGTCCTCATTGTCAAAATGCATTTTCATGAGATCGGCGATCATCAAGTATTCTTTTGCCATTTTGCTTTCCCCGTGAGTTTCTTTGACTTTTTCTCGGAATTCTTGCATCGTTCCGTGAAAGCAACCACAGACAACAGAGACTCCTCCATCTTTTGTCCTAAAGAAAGTAGTGTTTCTGCACTCTCTGCCAAATCCTTTTACGCAAGCGTAATCAGCGTCATAGTCCACCCGCGCGTCACCGGACACCCACGCGTTACCGGACACCCACGCGTTACCGGACACCTGCGCGTTACCGGACACCCACGCGTCACCGTCCTGCGATAGGTTTTCTTCTTTTTCAAGAAAACCTCCGAATTCTCCACGCTTTACATCGCCAAAGTCGATCAATGCCTTAATCTTGAATAGTTTTTTTCCTTGGGAAAATATAAATTCTTCAGTAAGCTCAAACTTCTTCATTGCAATTCTCCTTTACGCTCATCAATTCGCACACCGTCTCCCAGAAGTCCACTTTGCTCCGCAGCGCCTCCAGGTCCCTTTCCGGCGCTTTTCGCCGCTCCGCCCGCGCCAGGTTGCCCCGGGTCACCTCCAACTCCCTGCGTGCCCGCCTCCGGGCTTCCTGTATCTCCATGCTCCATCCTCCTCCCTGTGCAAAGGCATTCCAGCCCTCAAACTTGCATTTTTCATGCGAAAAACTCTAACTATATTTATCATTGTAGATTTTCATTGGTTCATTTCGCCTCCAGCAGGTCAAACAGCGTCGGCACGTCCCGCTCCGCGTCCGCCTCCCGCAGATAGCCCAGCCCGTCGCGGAAGTAGTCCGCGTTCAATTCCGTGCCAATGCCCTCCCGGCCCAGGCGCACCGCCTCCACCGGCACCGTCATCAGCCCGCCGAACGGGTCGAACACCGTCTCGCCCGGCGCACTGTACCGGTTGATCAGCCTGTCCACGATGTCCAGCTGCAAGGGGCATACGTGCATCTGCCGTCCGTTACGCACCTGTTCGCTGTTCAGTGTCCGCATGCGGTTCACGTCGTCCCAGACCTCCTCCGTCCAGCTCCCAGGCGCCACCACCATGAACGTGCTGGGCAGCTTGCCTTCCTTGTCCATCTTCTCCGCCAGGGCCACGTGCTCGGCGTAGCTGTACACGGTATCTCGGCTGTACTGCCGGTACAGCTTTTGCAGCCTGTCCACCGGCGCGGCCATCAGCTCCGCCTTACTCACCAGCCGGTCCCCGCTAGAGCGCCAGTAGGCGTGCGCGTCAATCTGCCATTGCGCCCGGGTGTAGTCCTCCTTGGACTTCATGACCGGCACGTCCGCATAGGCTTTTTCGCGGCTTGTGGGCAGCTTACGGAACAGCAGGATGTACTCCGGGCATCCCACGCCCATCTTTGTGCCGTCCTTGCATTGCTCCGTCCAGCCCAGGCGGTACGTCTGATTGTTCTCCCGCACCACGTCGGTGACCACGGTAATCATGCCCATGTACTGGAATCCGTGCTTCATATAGTGCGCGATGGTCAGCGCGTGGAAGGGTTCAATGGTTGGCATACCTGTTCCCGTGGCGTTTCCAAAAAGCACCCGATCCTTCACGTGGCAGGCGAATACCCGCCCGGGGCGCAGCACCCGCAAAAGGTTTGGCGCCAGAAAATCCATCTGCTGAAAGAATCGCTCCGTGTCCTCGTTGTGCCCCAGGTCGTTATAGCTGGGGGTGTATTCGTAATGGTTGGAGAAGGGGATGCTGGTCACGATCAGGTCCACGCTGTCCGTCTCCATCTTCGCGGTTTCCTCGATGGTATCCGCCAGCACCGCCCGGAAATGGCTTCCCCGCACTTCCATCCGCTCCACGCCGATGCTCCTTTCCATTTTTTCCATGATGGCGCGGTTGTTCAGCCCATAGTGCCGCATCAGGCCGGCCATTTTGGCCTGCATGGTTTGGTGCTTTTCCCACTTGGCTTGCAGCGCCCGTAGAATCTCCACTTCGCTTTCCATGTAGATGATGTCAATGATGACCTTCTCCCCCTGCAAAAAGCGGTAAATGCGGTGAATAGCCTGAATAAAGTCGTTGAACTCATAGTCTATTCCCACAAAAATGGCCCGGTGGCAATGCCGCTGGAAATTGCACCCACTGCCGCTGATCTCCTTTTTTGTGGCCAGCAGCCGCGTCTCGCCCTCGGAAAAAGCGATGATCCGTTTTTCCCGCTCTTCAATGTCCAGGCTCCCGTACACCTCCACCGCCTGGGGCATTTGCCGCTTGATTTCCTTGCGCTCTTCCTCCAGGTCGTGCCACAGGATGAAGTGCGCCTCCGGGTCGCTGTCCACGATCTCCTTGGCCTTTGCTACCCGTGCCCGGATGGATTCCCGCTTTTCCCGCGCCGCGTCCTGGAGGCTCAAGGCTGCGTCACGCAGCAGCTTGACCTGCCCGTACTTGTCGCACCCCGCCGTGCTGTTGTCCACGGAAAGTTCATGATACCTTACCTCCATGGGCGGCAGCGCATAGCCGCTGTCGTCATAGCCCAGGTCGGAAGGCCGCTGGATGCACAGCGCCCAGGTGCTCACCCATAGCCAGAATTCTTCCGCCTTGTGCGGGTACAGCGTCAAATTGTTGGCCTTGGTGCTGTCCCGCTGAAAAAACCGCGTCAGCGCCTGGCCCGTGTCCATCACGTCCAGGTAGCCCGCGTAGTGAATCAGCTCCTTGTACCGGTTGGGGGAGGGCGTGGCCGTGCTCACCAGCTTGTACCGCACGCCCCGGAACTTGTCCAGAAAGGTCTGGTAGGTCTTGCTCCCAAAGGAGCGCAGCACGCTGGCCTCGTCCAGGCTTGTGGCGGTGAATGCTTCCGGGTCCATGTCCCCGTCCCGCACACGCTCGTAATTGGTCATCATCACCCGGCACGCGCCCGCCGTGCATCCGTCCTCCGCCGTCTCCTGTGCCTCCACCCGGCGCATCACCTGCCGCGCTTCTTCCATGGTGCGCACGTATGCCGGCGCAGATGGCCAGCCCAGCAGCCGCACCGCGTCCCGGGCAAACTCCTGTCGCACCCCCAGGGGCAGCACGATCAGCGCATAGCCACTTTCATGGGCCACCGCCAAGCGGCAGAATTCCAGCTCCTGCACCGTCTTTCCCAGCCCGAAGGATTCAAACAGCGCACGCTTTCCGCCCCGCAGCGCCCATACCACCGCGTCCCGCTGGTGCGGCTTCAGCGCCGGGTTCACTTCGCCCGGGTCAATCTCCACGCCGCTCTCCGGCGCAATCACCATTTTGCTTTCCAGAAATTCACGGTAGGTCATGTTTCATCGTCCTCCCAGGCATCCGCGTCATATTCCCGGAAGGTGTCGTCCGCCAGTGTCAAGCGGGAAACGGTGTCAAAGGCGCAGGGCCGCATCTCCATCACGTCCTCCACCGGCATCATGTCCAGAAGGCTCATGGAGCCGTCCGCCCGGAACTGCCGCAGCGTCCGCAGCTGTTCCGCCATGCCCGCCCGCATCACCGCCTCCCATGCCTTGGGGTGCGTCCGCCGCAGCATGGCGATGCTGTTGTCCGCAAAGGCAATGCCCGTGGCGCATCCCATGCACCCGTTCCGGGCAATTCTGTGCTCCGTGCCGCGGCTGTCTTTGTAGCCCATGTCGTACAGCGGACTGTACGGCACCTGATACGCCTTGATGTATGCCCATACATCCTCGTCGGTCCAGGTGGCCATGGGAGAGACGTGCCAAAATGGATCCGTGGGCGGCAGATGTTCCCGGTGGCTTTGGATGATGTACCCGCGGGTAATGAAGCTGATCTTCCGCGTGCGGCTTTCCGTGCCCATCAGACCCTTGAAAATCACGTCCACGTCATGCTCCGCCTGCGCCCGCTCGGAGGGCGCCTTTTTCAACTCCTTGCAGCAATGCTGGCTGATTTTCACGTTACGAAGCAGCCGGTAATACTCCAATAGCTCCGGGCTTTCACTTTCCGACGCGGAAAAGCGCAGAAAGCAGTCAATATTGATCCTCCGAGCGTCCAGCTTGCTTTTGCTTTTCCCCAGCAGCGGGAACCCGTATTGATCGCAGCACCACCAGAAGCTCTTGCGCATACCTTTGCGCCATACCAGGTTCCGCCTCCGGAAGTCCTCCCACATCTCCGGCGTGGCCGCCTGCTCCAGGGCCCTGGTGCTTTTCAGCTTGCCGTCCTCCTTGAGCACTTCGCTCACCCGGCCCGCCTGCACCAGCCATTCCAGCACTTCCTTTTGCGCCTGGTATTTCAGCCCATCCTCCTCCAGCTTGTCCGGCAGCGCCTCCACATAGCGCTCGCCCGCCAGTTCCTTTCCCATCTGCCGGGCAAAGCGCAGGCTTTCCGGGTACTCAATCCCCGTGTTCGCAAAGATCACCCAAGGTCGCAACTCCGGGAAATGCCGCGTCATCAGGTGCAGCAGCACCGTGGAATCCTTCCCGCCGGAAAAGGCCACCGCCATTTGATGCTTCGACAGGCTGACCGCTTCCCGGATCACCGCTACCGCCCGCTCCACCTTCCTGTCCAGCGGCTCCTTCTCCAGGGCGTCAAATTCCTTGAAGCTCAGCGGCTTCCATGGCTCCATGCTCATGCCTCCTCCACCTCCCGGATGCGGTCCACGCCTTCCCGGAAGTTGATCTCCAGCCCCATCCGCTCCCATACCTCCCGGATGACTTCCTCGCTGTCCAGGGTTGTGCATATGATCTCGTCCGCCCGTTTCAGCAGCCGCCAGGCGCGTGTACGTCCAAATCCATATTCGTCATGCGCCGCCAGCAGCACCGCAGCGTAGATACACCGAAAAGTGTACTCAACAGCCTGATTTCTCGCCTGTTCCTCGCATTGGGCTATGGTTTTCCCAAGCAGCCGCCTCCGTTCCTCCATGTCCCTGGGCGCCAGGATTGCCGCCGCCTGCCGCTGCTTCTCTGCCTTCTGTTCCCGCTCAGCTTTCCGCCGCATCTCCCGCAGAGATTGCTTTTTGTTCATGGTTCCTTCCTCTTTTCCGCCAGCTCCCGGGCCGCTGCTTCCTCCCGCTCCCGTTCCTCGCGCATCATTTCCCGTACCTTCTCCATGGCCTCCACCGTCTCGCCCTGGGCCTGTTCGTAGCCCTCCCGGGCGCATAGCAGGCTGAAATTTGTGGAAAAGCACCGCGCCTGCGCCTCCAGCAGCGTCAGGCAGTGCTCCAGCGCCCGCCGCCTGGTCATGCCCTGCATGCTTCGTCCCCTCCGTATTTCTCCGCCATCACCATGCGGTAAATGGCGCACGCTTCATAGTTTTTCTGGCATACGCTTTCCATCCGCACCTTCATATCCGCCAGCCGCTGAAACTGCGTCACCAGGGTGCAGCCCTCCGCGTGCCCCTCGCAGTGGATCTCCCGCTCCCGCAACCGGTGATAAAAATAAAAGGGGCACCGCACCTTGGACGAAGCGTTACTCTGTGACATGCTTCGCCCTCCTTTTGCTTCTTTTGGCCCAGTTGTCCCGGATGTACGCCGTTACTTCCCCGTGCCTGTCCCGGTCGGCAAACCTGGCGTCCTGCTTTTCCCGCCGTGCGCGGCTCCACGCCTGATAGGCTTCACAGCTCCCGTGGCACTCCGCGCTCCTGTCCGGGCATCCGGGCTTGCATGGCGGCACATCCTTTCCGCCACCGTCAAAAAGGTAGCTCGTCCGTCTCCACCTGGGTGTATCCGCTGCTCCCGGCTCCCTCCGGGCTTCCCGCTCTGTCTGCCCTTCCCGCTCCATGGGCCTGTTCCTCCTGTCTGCTTCCCAGCATCTCTAGCTTGTGGACCGTCACTTTCAGGGCCGCCCGGGGCTTCCCGTCCCGCTTGCTCTGATAGGCCTCTGCCCGGGGCAGCCCCCGCACAAACACCTTGCTGCCCTTGCGCAGGTACTGCTCGCAGATGTCCGCCAGCCGCTCCCAGGCGTCGCAGGTGTACCAGTGCGCCAGAGCTTCCCCCTGGGCTTTTTTCCCCGCCTGTACCGCCAGGGAAAAGCTCACCACCTTTTCCCCGCCGTTGGTGTAGCGCACGTCCGGGTCACTCCCCAGGTTCCCGATCAGCGTGATTTCTTCCATTTTTCCAGCGCCTCCCGCAGCTTCGCGTTTTCACTCTCCAGGCTGTCCACCGCTCCCTGCATGCGCTCCTTTTCCCTGCGCAGCTCCCATAGCTCCCCGGCCATGTCCTCCCGCTCCCCGGCCCAGGTCCTCTCCCGCTCCCGGAAGGTTTCCAGCAGCTTGTCCCGCTCCGCCTTGGGTTCTCTCGCCATCTTCCGCAGCTCGTCCATCTCCGCCGCCAGGCGCTGCTTTTCCACCCGCTCCGCTTCCAGCTCGTCCCGCAGGTATTTCCTTTCAACCTCCGCCGTTTCCAGCGCCTGATCCAGCGCCCGCAAAATGTGCTTCATGCCCATGCTGTTCCCGCTCCTCGTCCGTTTTTCTCGCCGCCCGGTGATAGGCGTTCCTGGATGCGTACCCCGCGGCCCGGATGGCCTTGTCCATCTCCATCCCGGCAGCCATCAGGCTCCGGGCCATGTCCACCCGCCCTTGCCGGCGGATCGCCAGCCCCGCCTGATAGCGCCACTTCTCTTCCCGTGGCCGTTCCCGCTTTGGTTTCTTCTCGGGCGCGTCCTGCTGCCTGGTTGGTGGTTCCGCCCGCTTCGACGGTTTCTTCGCCCCCGGCGGCTCTTTCCGCTGTCCCCGCGGTTCCTGTTGTTCCCGCTTCTCCTGTTGTTCCCGCGTCGCTGCCTCCCCGGTTGCTTCCGCGTCCTCCAGGGCCATCACCCGCCGCCCAAAGCGGCATCCGTCCCCGCAGTCGCTTCGGCAGGCCGCCGTGCTCCCCATGGCCCGGGCACACAGCCCCCGCCGCGCCTCACTCAGGCTCATTTCCTCCACCGGCACCTGGGACGGGAGATACATGTTTTCCGTCCTGTCCCGGCTGTCGTTCCATTCGATGTGTATGTCCGTGCTTCGCATGTGCTCACCTCATGGGCGCTTGGCCTCGTGCCACCCCGCGCCCAGGTTCCTGTTGTCCTGCCCCGGCAGGATACGCTTGCGCCCTTCCCGCTCCCGGGGCCACAAGCTGCCTGCCAGGCTTTTCAGCCACGCCCCCAGCCCGCGCCGCCCCGGGCGCCGCTGGGGCGCTTCGTGATACCGGCAGTACCGGCCCTGTTTTTGCATGTCCATCACAGGTCAATCCTCCGTGAAAAGTATTCATACGCTCTCTGGCGCACGTCTTCCGAACTTCTGGAAGGTTTCAGCATTCTGTAGTACGGTGCACCGCAGAACCACACTTCCCACACAGCCATCCCGCCAGGAAAGCACCGCGGCCGCACCTCCAGCTCCGGCACCGTATCCCAGTGCCAGACGTTCCCGTCCCGCAGCCACATGTCATATCACCCCCAGCGCTGCCGCCGTCATGCCGCCCATCAATAGCCCCCATAGCAGCGACATCACCAGTACGTCCCGGCCCCGTACCGCCCAGGGGTCCCGCAGCAGCGGCTTTTTGTATTTCGCGCCCCGCCGGTGGCGGATCGATCCGCTTTCCATGGTTGCCTCCTTCAAATGCACCGCGCCACTTCTGCGTCCGTTAGCCGCAGCACGGTTTGCAGCTTCCGCAGTTCACCCAGGGTCAACTGCGATGGATTTTTCATCCGCCGGCTGAATGTGGGGCATGTCATCCCGATGCGCTGGGCAATGTCCGCCTGTTTTAACCCGTCCCGCATCATGCGCGTTGCCACCACGATCCGCAGGGCGTCATCCCCGCTTTGTGCCTGCGCCGCTTCCCGCTGCGCGGCTGTCAGATAGACCTTGGGCATATGCGCCCTCCCTTCGCATGTACATCAATGCTATACCTGTATAGCTCGCGTCAACCCCTGTCCTTTTGCCTCTCCTGAATGATGTCCGCCAGCGCCAGCAGGTACCCCGCTATTTCCTCCATCCAGAAGAACGTCTGTTCCTTGCTCAGTTTCGTGCCCATGATCGTCTCCACGCCCTGATGCAGTTGATCGTCCCTGACCCACGAGATTCTGTGCACAATGCTTTGCATGGAGCGAGCTAATCCCTCCGCGTCCTTGCCCGTCCGCATGCTCTCCTTAACCCATTCCCTGGCGCTTTTCCGCAGCTCTTCCCGGTTCAGTTCCATGCCCGTCCCTCCCTTCGCTTGGCTTCCGTTCTCTTTTCTGTTCGCTTTCTGTTTCTGTACAATGTTGTCATATCATCCGCAAGGGAGGTTCCCCCATGACCGCTGCCGAAGAAAACCTGTTTCGCCGTCTCCTATCCCAGTGCGACGCGCGAAACCGTTTTACCCCTTCCATTCCTTCCGAGGATGTCCGCGCCTTTGAAGCGCTCGCCTTTGAGCTGCATTATATTCAGCAGGCAAACGCTCAGGGCGCTTACATGCTTACCCCCGCCGGCCAGGCCGCACGCCGCACGCTCATCATGCAGGATGAACAGCACGCCCGGGAAGAAGCGCTTCAGGCTCAGGTGGAATCCTTCCGTCAGCAGTTGATTCAGGTGCAGCGGCAATCCGCGGATGCCTTAGAGCGGATGCGAAAAGACTTCGCTGAATACCAGCGCGAACAGAACCGCCAGAATCAACAGAACAGCCTTGACCACACGAAAATGGAGAAAAAGAATCGCCGCAGTACGTGGCTTCAAATCATCTTTACAGCTGTATTCAGCCCGCTGGCGGCCCTGTGCGTCGAACACTTTCAAGACATAGTGACTTTCTTTCAGTCGCTCTTGCATGAATGATTTCCCCGTTCCCTAAAATAGTTGAGAAAGCAGTTTGTATACGACCTGACCGAACATGAACGCCAGTACGTGCATGGCTATTCTGAATACCCGAAAACTGACCAGCAGGTCGGTCATTGTGTGAAAGCTGAAATTATTCTTTCCGCTGTACTCACACCATACATTGCCTTCTTCGTCCATCTCTGTCAGGACATAGCGGTCTATTTCTGGTCGATTATTCATGACTGATCGTCCTTTCCTTCCGCATCTTCCACCGTCCTCGCCGCTTGCCTCCCTATCGCCGCGGCTTTACGCCGTTTGCTTGCCCTCGGCCTTGGCCAGTTCATAGCCCGTTCGCATGGCCAGCACCACCAGCGTCGCTTCCTTGGTCTGCTCTTCTGTCAGCTGCTTTACCATGTCCATGATCTGCTGCATCTTGTCGTTGCGGTCCATGGCTTTGCCTCCCTTCAATGTTTCTCTGTTTGCATTATAATGCAACTAAGCAACATTGTCAACATTTTTGTTGACTGTGTTGCTTTTTTGTGCTATGCTCTCAATGGAAAGGAGGGAGGAACTGTGAACATTGCAAATCGTGTCAAAGCTGTACGCCGTGAAGCAGGTTTGAATCAACTTGACTTTTCTAAACGCATTGGCATTACCCGGCAATATCTTTCCCTCATTGAGAGCGGCGAACGCAGTCCGTCAGATTTAGTCAAAAACGCCATTTGCCGGGAATACAACATCTGCCGGGAGTGGCTGGAGGACGGTATCGAGCCCATGCACCCCACCCAGGAGCTCAACGATATTGCGCTAATCACCCGCGCCATGGAAGGACAAAGTGAAAGCAAAAAAGAGCTCATCCGGATGATTGCCAGCATGCCGGATGAACTCCTTGATCAATTCCTAGCTCTTCTGAAATCCAAATTATTATGACCGCCGCATCTCGGCGGTTTTTTTATTCGTGCCTTATCTCCAGCAGCGCACGAATGAACGAACGCATACACCTTGCGCAAATCCTCTATGCTCAGTTGTTCCAGGGTCTGCAACATCTTTTCCATTAACATCTTTTGTTGTTCCATTAGAATTGCCCCTTTTCTCTTTTGCCCCGGGGACTTGCTTTCATTATACGAACGCTTGTTTTTTGTGTCAATAATAATGCTGATAAGCATACAAATAATTCTTATAGAAGTTTATTTCCATTGACTTATCTGTCTAATACTTTTATAATTATCGTAACTGTTCATCAATTTTCTTTTCTTGGAGGTACATATGGACGCAAATTACAAACGTATTCCCTTTGTGCAGCGCCTTGCCCGTTTTGCCTTTCTGACGCCGATCCTGAATGGCCTATGGTTGGCCGTTCCTTTTCTCTGCCTGGTGGATTCCAATGCTTTCTGGGTGTACCTGGTTGCTGCCTTCCTGATTTTCTCCCCGAAAATCTCCTTCATGTTTCTTTCCTATCTGTGCCCAGTGCTGATGTGCGTCACGGTCTTTTTCGTCCATAACCAAGGCGCCAACCTCAGCACCTTTTACTATTGCTTCTTTGTCCTGTGGCTTGTCCTCTTCCCCAATTTCATTCTTGCGAATCGCCGGATACTTTCCGGCCGGTATTACTACAGCATGATGGATAATTGTCTCTACGACCTTGGCCAAGATAATATGATTCTAGCTTCCCGCTACAAGAGACAAGACTGAACTGCACATTATTTTTGAAATTCCACGAACCTCTCAAGCGTTGTGACCCTCCTAACCCTATAAAAGTACCCAAAGAGGTGTTCCCATGCCCACCAAAGCAACAAAATTGCCCTCTGGCAGCTGGCGCGTCCGCGTGGAAATGGAATCCGAAGGGAAACGCCGCTGGAAGTCTTTCACCGCCCCCACCCGCAAGGAAGCGGAATACCTGGCGGCACAGTATGCCTACACCCAGAAAGAGCGGAACAAGCCCCAGGACATGACCATCGGTGGCGCCATGGATGCCTTCATTGACGCCCGCTCCGCCGTGCTGTCTCCCTCCACCATTCGCTCTTACCGTCAAATCAACCGCTGCTATTTCCAGGACTTGCATGCTCTTCGCCTGCGCGATCTTACAAACACCATCGTTCAGCGCCAGGTAAACGCCATCTCTCTAAGGTGCAGCCCGAAAACCGTTCGCAACGCCCTTGCCCTGCTGACATCCGTTCTCAAGGTCTACCACCCGGATTTTGCCGTTCGCGTGGATCTTCCTCGCAAGATAAAGCACGAGATCACTATCCCCAGCAAATCGGACGTTCACCGGCTTTTGACTGCCGCCCAAGGAACGCCCCTGGAAAGCGCCATTCTCCTTGCCGCTGGTTATGGCCTACGCCGTGGTGAAATTTCTGCTCTCTGCTTCTCCGATATCGACCTCGACGCCTGCACCATCCACATTTCCAAGGCCTACGCAAAAAGCAACGATAATTCCTGGCTTCTCAAATCCCCCAAGTCCTACGCAGGCACCCGCACCATCAGCGTTTCCGCCAACCTCATCGACCGCTTGTATGCCAACCGCACCGACCCGCAAAGGGTGCTTCCTTTCCCGCCGGACTATATTACCAATCATTTCAGCCGTCTGTGTGACCGCCTGGGCATGTCGTTCCGCTTTCACGATCTGCGCCATTACAACGCCTCCATCATGCTGGCCATGAATATCCCCGATAAATACGCCATGGAACGCCTCGGTCAGTCAACCCCCGGCATGATTAAATCCGTCTATCAGCACATCATGGCCGACAAGCGCCAGGAAGTAAGCTCCCTGGTCAATTCAGCCGCAGATGACCTCCTCGTTCAATGTGACACGAAATGTGACACGAAATCAGAAACCCCATTAAAAATCAACGTATTATAAGCATTTTGCGTCGGGTTCGAGTCCCGCCATCAGCACGCATCCCCAAGCCGCGAGAATTCGCGGCTTTTCTCATTTTCCCAGGAATTTCAAGGCTTTCCGGCGTTTCACTTCCTTTCATTCCTTTCATATTTTTTCTGTTGCTTCATCGTTTTTCTAAAAAATGTGACACGAAATGTGACACAAAAAACGCGCCTGGGAGATGATCCCGGGCGCGTTTTTATCACATACACATATTTTCAGTCCCATCAGGCGGCTTTTCTTGGGGGGCGGTTGTCCCCAGGAATTCTTTCCCCCCGCCATAATCTGCTGAATATCAAGCTCTTTCCACGCCGCCCGCAGCGCATCCATTACCGCGTCGCTGTCTATGTTAAATCCCCGCTCCGCCATTTTCTGCAAGGCAAGCTCCCATTTTTCTTCCCCGCAATATCTGCCCAGCAGCGCCTCCACCGCACCGACCACAATCTTTGCCGCGTCGCTCAGGTCCCGCTGCTCCAGCCAGGGCCGTACATGCTTCACCCAAACCTGCCGCAAGCACGCCCCCAGGAACGCCGCCGCCGTTCCGATCACCGCCACCACCAGCGCCGTCCAGTCCACGGCCACCACCGCTTCCCCTTGTTCCGCCAGCGCCAGCACCGGCAAGCACAGCAGCGCCATCACCATCCAGATTGCCATTACCTTTTTCATGCGTCCTCCTCCTTCTCCGGCTTGTCCGCAAGCCGCAAAATCTCTTCCTCGTAGTGCTCGGATAAATGGTTCCGCCCCTTGGCCCGGTAGGATGCGTGCATCTTGCATAGCATCTCTTTTTTTGCCCCCGGGCACCATCCCCGCGACGTGTAGAAGTCCTGTGCCTGGCTCAGCCGCTCATATTGTAAGTCGCCAATATCATCGGAAAGCCCTCCCAATGCCGTGGTGATCTCCGCCAGACTGTCCCGCAGCTCCTTGCGAAACTCCGCTTGCTCCTTCTGCGCCTTTTTCTTGGCTTCCTTGCGCTTATGCACCCACCGCTTGATAGGCTTTACCAGGATCAGTGCCACCAGCCCCAATATGGCGCTGATGTACCCCGCCGCTTCCCCGTATTGCTCCAACCACTGCACCGGCATTACCCCCCTTGCAAAATGCTGCCCAGGGCATCATACACCGCCTGCAAGGCCGCCCGCTGCACGCTGATGATTTCGGAAGCATCGCCCTGGTTGCTCCCTGGCGTGGTCTGCGTGGCGCCTTGCGTGGGCGCATCCATCACCAGAAATTTAGCCATCATATAACCGGTGCGGTCACCATACCGTACCTTTGCCCATTCGCCGCTTACCTCTGCCACCTGTACCAACGCCCCCACAGGGACTTCCCAATACAGCCCGTCAGAAGTGCTTGGCTTGCTGCGCATCTTTACCTTGCTGCCGCTGTCCGCCACTACTGTGGCCGTCTGCACCATGGTTTCCACCACCTCCGTGCCGTCGTAGTCCACCTTTTTCAGTCGTCCCCGGTACGTCCATTTTCCCAGCTTCGTGTCCCGCACAATGCCCGGCCCCGTGCAATGGGTAATCTCCAGCGGCTCCACCGCCGTGACCACCCCTATGTGATAATAATCCCGGTTATCCGGGTCTGCGCCGTACCTTTCGGGTAAGTCGTACCCCGTCTGCCCCGGCATCCGGGCCTTGTACACCACCTCGCCCAGATTCAGCTCCCCGGCATCCATCACCGGCAGCAGCTCGCGCATCTCGTAGCGGGCCGCATAATTGCTCCCGTGAATTCCGTTCCAGGCCCCTCCAGCCCGGCGAATGGCCCCGATAATCAACCCGATACAGTCGCAGGCGCCGTTTGACCCGTCCTTGCCCTCCTGATAGACAATATCAGTCGCTGCAATCTCCTCCACCTTCTCCAGAAACCTTTCCCGCGTTATGCCCAACCGTTCCACCTCCTGCGCTCAGGGTAGCAAAAAAGGCGGGGCCGCAAAACCCCGCCTTCTTTCAGTCCTTCCATCCGTTGATGGTTTTCTGGGAGAATCCCATGCTTACCAGGTTCTTTTCCAGGTCTGCATATTCTCCGCTGTCGTATGCGTCCATGAACGCGTCCTTGGCCCAGTTGTACAGCTTGTCCCATAGCCTGTCCCCGTCCTCCGCCTGGTTCAGGTATTTCAATACCTGCCGCGCCGTGTTCAGGTCTCCGCTTTCCACGCTGTTTTCATAGATACTGTGCGCCTTGTTCACGGCCTTTTGAGGGATTTCCTCCGTCGTTAATCCCGCGCCGGTGTTCAGCATCAGTCCCGCCAGCTGTCGCGCCGTGGATGTATTTCCTTCGGCCAGGGCCATCACATAGGCTTCTCCGTATGCATTCCATACTTTGTCCCGTATCTGTTTCTGGTTTACCCCCGCTGCCATCTGCCGGGTGATCTGCGTTTTCAGCCTGGTCACGTCCCGGGCCTCCACCGCGGCGTCCCAGTCCGCTTTCAGGCTGTCTACCCGCCATTCCTTGAAGCTGTCCTCCGTGTAGCCCACGGCCAACCCCTTGAGCATGGCTGCAATGCTCTGGGCCTGGGTCTTGTTCCCCGCGTTCCATGCCTCCGTATAGCTTGCCTTGTAGTCCTGGGTCAGCTTGCTCCGCAGGTCGCTGTCCGTGTACCCCTCCTTTTTCATGGCGGCAATCACCGTCCGCACCTGCCCGGCGTCCCCGCTCTCGATGGCTTCCCGGAAGTCCGCGTTCATTTCATCCCGCGGCCACTTGGCAATGCTCTCCTCTGTGTAGCCCACATCCAATCCCAGCAGCAGGTCGCTGATTTTCTTCATGGCCGCTGTGTCTCCCTTTTCCCACGCCGCCACATATTCCTTTCGGTAGGCCTCCGTCAACCCCGAACGTATGGTGCTTTCTTCCTTCGATTCTTTCAGCCGCCCCAGCAGATAGTCCGCTTCCGCCTGGTCCCCCCGCTGGATGGCTTCCAGCAAATCCTTGGTGCTGAACAGGTCCGCATCATCGTCCGTCAGCTCGTCCAGCAGCATCTCCCAGGTCTGCGCCTCCGGCTCCTCGGTTGCCTTCTTCCTGCTGTCCAGTACGCTGTCCACCATGCTCACCGCGGCCTTTTGTCCAATGCCCAGGCGCACCAGCTCCAGCACATGCTTTTCATACTCGCTGTACTTTCCCTGTTCGTAGGCGTCCGCAGCCTTGGTCACCAGCTCCTCGCTGCCCCGCAGCCTGCTCTTGAATCCGCTGGCAATTCCGTCCACCGTCGCGCCCGTTTCCAGCATCGCCGTCGCTACCTGCTGGAACTCCTCGCCAGTCCCGCCAGCATACCAGGCGTCCAGCAGCAGGTCATAGAATACCGCCGGGCTTGCCCGCCTGCTGTCGCCCTCCTGCTTGGCGTAGACATAGTTCTTTGTGGCCGCCTGCAACCGCGTGGCAAAGGGCTTACTCTTGTCCCATGCCGTCCCCGCCAGGGTATCCCGCTGCAACGTCTTGACCAGCGTGGTAAACAGCGCCTTGCCGTCCCGGTAAGCGTTCCCAAGGCCCAGCCCCGTGGCGTTGCTCACCACCTGCAATCCCCGGTACCACGCCATTTCATAGTCGCCCTTGCCCAGCGCCTGCCACATCCGCGTGATGGAATCCAGCAGCGCGCTGTCCATGCTGCTGCTGTTATACGTCTCCCCTGTGATGAAGCTCCCCAGCCAGTTGCCCACCAGGGGCAGCAGACCTGTGGCGTTGTCCAGCAGGTTGGGCAGGAAGGCGTCCAGGTACTTTTGACCAAACCCCCGCACGCCCACGGTCACCGTCTTGCCGTTTTCGTCCTTCTCCTTCTTTTCGTCGTCGTCGTCCCGCATCGCCGATATAAGGGACTTGGCCGCCGCCGCCGCAACGGAGGACAGCACCACCGACGCGCTGGTGCGTATCATCTGGTTCCTCGCCCGCTTGATGGCCGCCTTGTTCCCGCTCCGCCAGGCTTCCTTCAGGTCCCATCCCGCCCGCCACAGCATGTTGTATTGCTTGAACGGCTCCGACATGAACGACGTCCACAGCCTCGCCAGCCCCTTTTCCGTGGCCAGCTCCGTGCGCTGGAAAATGCTGTCCACCACCTGCGTCTGGTCGATCACCTCCGTGAACCGCTCCCCGCAACGTCGGAAGTATGCCTCCGTCCCACGCGTCAGCCCCGATTCCGCCGCCACTTCCCGCTTCACCGCTTCCCAGATCATCGTGAAGGCCAGCTCGTCGCCCTTCTGGGAAAGGTATCCCAGGGCGTCGTCCAGCTTGCCCATGGCCGTCTGCCGCGCCCGGTCATACGTTCCCCGGGTCATGTTCGTGTCAAAGTAACCCCAGCTTTTTTGCGTGGCAATGGGCGCCCAGTCCATGATCTCCGCATAGCTCTTTTTCATCTTTGCCGCCGACAGCGCCCCCGCTCCCATACCCTTTACCAGGTACTTGGCGTCGATCAGCGCGTAGGCCCGCAAAACCGCCGTTGCCTGCTGGCTGGCCACGGACAGGTTGCCTCCCACCGCCGCGCCCTTGGCGCCGCCCACCAGCTTGTTCACCAGCGCGCTGCCCATCTCAGACTTGGCGTTCCCGTTCAGCCGGCGCAGGAAGGAAAGGATATAGTCCGGCACCTGGTTCCCGTACCGCTCCTGCATCACGCTCCTCACCGTGTCGTTGTCCGTTTTGTAGTTCATCAGCCGCGTCATGTCCTCAATGGGCAGCACAAAGGCGTTGTAGTCGCTCATCTGCTCCATGTGCGCCGCCCACATCTCCACAAAGTTCTGCACCTCCAACGGGTTGGACGCCTGCTGCGCCAGGGGCTTGGTAAAGCTCCCCAGCTTCAGCCGGTTCTCCTGCTGGCTGGCCGGGTCCGTGCGCAGGTAGTTCCGCGCCACCTTGAAGGGCACATAGTAGCTTTCCTTGAACTTCTCCACCCCGTACAGCTCCCGCGTCACCTGGTTGCCCCATTCCGCCGTGTCCCTGGACAGGAATTGCACCATGTGGTCCACAAAAGCCTTCTGCTTCTCCGTCAGCTTGCCCGCTATGGCCGCCAGGTCCTCCGCCGTCAGCTGCCTTGCTCCCGTGGCTTCTCCCGGGTGGCTGTTCTTCTGGAATACGATTCCGCCGCCCAGCAGATGGTTGGTGCCCACCAGCTTCTCACGCTTGGCCGCCGCGTAGATGTACATGGCCTCCTGAATCCGGAGCTTCTGCTTCTTCCCGTCGTGCAGCGTCACTTCCACGCCGTTTTCCAGCTGCTTGCGCTCACTCTGGTTGATGATCTCCTGCACGCCGTATTCCTTCAGCGCCGCTTCCATGTACGCCTGCCCCTGGGCTACGTGCCGGGTGTGCGTGTTCTCCGCGTCCCGCAGCGCCTTCCAGATGGGCTCCATCTCCGTGCCCTCAAAAATGTGGAATACAGTCCCCGGGGACAGCAGCGCACGGTTCGTTACGTTCAGCACCGTTTCCGCCGCTTTGCCCCGCTGCTTGTGCGCTTTTCTTTGCAGCATCCGCGCCACCAGCCCGTCCCCGGCTTCCTGCAAGCTGTCCTGACGTTTCTGCATAAACAGCCTGTCCTCGTTAATGATCATCGCCGCATAGCTGCGCAGAATGTCCCGCAGCTCGATGGTCTCCTCCTGGGACAGCCGGTTCAGCTGCTTTCCGTCCGCGCTCTGGGCCAGGCGCTGCATGGCCTCCGATACGTCCCCATTGTAGAACGCCGCCAGCGCCGGTATGCCCGTGTCCGGCACCGCGCTCCCGTTGGCGTCCCGCTTGGGCAGCACCGCTTCGTACTCCTGCCGCGCCCGTTCCAGCAGTTCCCGCTTAATGATAAACCCTTTTCCTTCGGTGTAGTCCAGCGCCTTCAGCAGCGCCGTCACCGCCTCCCGCATCTGATAGGGCACAAAGCTCCCCGGCTTGGGGCTGTTCAGCTTTTTCAGTATGCGCCCCTTCTGCCGGATGACCTCCGCCCGCGCCTTGCGCCGCTCCGCCATTTCTTCCCGTTTTGCCGACCATTTTTTTATGATCTGCTGGGCATTCTCGTTAGCCACGTTGATCATCTCCGCGGTCATTCGCCGGTCTTCCTGCGCCTCCTGCCGCGCCGCCGCAATCTCTGCCCGCGACTGCTCCAGCTCCCGCCGTGCTTCCTGCAGCTCTGCCCGCGTTTTCTCCAGCTCCCGCGCGGTTTCCTGCGTCCTCGCCTCCGCGCCCTTTACCGTGGGCGCCTCCAGGTATTTCTGGTACATCTCCGCCGTCACGTACTGGGTCATTTCTTCCAGGTTCATTTCATAGGGGTTGCTGACCTCCCTGCGCACCGCTTCCAGGGCCGCCATCACCTGCTGCACCTTGTCCCCTTCGCTGGCGTCCTGGTCAAACATGCCCGGCCACTGCTGATGCATCTCTTCCCAGGCCGCGTCCAGGCTCAGGGCGTTTCGGTCATTCCTCGCCGCAATGTTCCACCGTCCAAAGGCCGCCTTTCGGAATTCCTTCTCCGAGCCGTACAGCTTCGCCGCTTCCGCCCATTGCGCATCCGTCAGCCGGAACCGCCCCTTGCGCAGGTAGCCGCGCATCTCCGCGTACTCGTCGTACATGGTGCTGTCGATGTTCTCGCTCTTGTCCAGCATGTCCCGGGCGATGGCCGCCATGGCCTCCATGGCGCTCTTGCCCTCCGTGTCCGTCCGCGCGTTGGCCATGGCGTCAAAGGCTTTTTGCAGGTTCGCGCCCAGGTCGTTCACCCGTACCTTGCTCTGGTACTGCGCTTTCATCTCCCGCGCCAGCGCCCACACCGCCTTGCGGTCTACCGCCGCTTTCCCGTTTGCCCCGTCCCGCATGGCCCGCAGCTGCGCGTTCAGCGACCCCACCAGCTTCTGCAGCCGTTCGTTCTCCTCCACCACCCGCTGCATCTCCGTCATGTCGGTGTCCACGTTGCGAAGGCTGTAGCTTGCCCCGGTTTCCTGCGTATCCACTTCATTCAACGAATTTCCACCTTGGCTATTGCTATTTTCACTTTCGTATGCTATACTGCGAATGAACCCTGATTTGGTTCCCGCAAACGGGACGCTTGAGTTCCCTAAGCCTTGGAACCAGTCAGCGGTTCTTTTTTCGTTTTCCGACAAGTACAGTACAGATTGATCTGTAATCAGCTTTTGTGCATCGCTTCGCATCTCAACCGTACGTATGACATCAATCAAAAAGGTTCCCGTTCGATCTGGCCGCATCATGATGCTGACCATAATGGGCTTGCCGTTATCGCCCATCAGGTCTCCGAAAACATTGACCGTATTCTTCACCTGCGGGTTGATGGGCTGCGTAATCACCACTGGCGACGCCAGCATCTGAGGAATCTGTTTCAGGATACTCTTGCTCAAATGATCCCCATGCTTGGACAGCGCTTTCGCTAGCTTGCTATAATCCATGTACAGCACGCCATCCGGCAAGCCTACGCCTTCATAAATCCCGCCCTTGTTTATGACGCCAATTTTGACCCTGCCGCCGCTGCTCGTTCCATCCCACGCATCAATGGCTCTCTGAAAATATTTATCTTCGGTCAGCTGATCCTGGGCCTTGGTACTGTAGCGTGCTTGTTCGTTCTCCTTCTGTGCTTGCCCGTTTCCCTGTTGCTGTGCCTCCCGCTTCCCGGCCTCCTCCATGAGCCGGTTGTACTCCTGCACAATGCTTTCGCCCCAGTCCGCCTCATGCTCCAGCATGGCCCGGGCTTCCGGGTTCTTTCCCGCGATCTTTTTCGCCAGTGCCTTCACCTCGGCCACAAACCGGTTGATGAACGCCATCACCTGGTCCATGGCCTGCTTGAAGGCATTTTTATTTTCCGCGTTTTCATAGGCACGGGAAACAAACGCCCCCAGCGCCTCCGGCGTGGCGATGGCGTCATACAGCGCGTCCGCCGTCAATTCCTCCAGGGCTTCCTCCCGACTCAGTTCCTGGCCTTCGGCGGCCTTGTACTGCTCTTGTTTCTCCGCTACCCGGGTCTCCAGGTTGTATCCTTCCGTATTTCCCAGCAGCTCCAGCACCGCATCCTGCAAGCCCTGGGCCTCCTGCCCCATCTGCTCCCGGATGTAGTGCCACCCTTCGTGGGTCGCCACCCGCGTCAAATACCCTTCCTCCGCGTCCAATGCCACCACCATGCCCTCGGAGGTCGTGTATACGCCGTTGGCGCCCCCGTCCCCAATGCTGTCCACCACCGTGTAATGCACCCCGTGGGCCTTGGCATAATCGTCCAGCAGCGATAGCATCACCGCCTGGGCTTTTGTGGGCCGGGTGATTTTCGCCGCGTACACCACCCCCGTGTATCCTTCCGTGTACGTCCGCGGCAACTGCCCCAGCTGCTCCTGCACCGTCTTGCCCAGGCTCTCCGGTATCTCCAGCCGCGCATTCTGCGCCGCTGTGGCCTCCTGCCCCGCCTGGTAGGCGATGCGGTACACCCCGTCCTCCAGCATGGTCCCAAAGCCCACCTTGCGTTCATATTCCGTCATGGCCCGGCTGTTCTGCCCCGCCTGGTACGCGCTCTGAAAGGCCTGCCCGTATATCTCTAGGGGCAGGGATGTATTTTCATACCCCGCCAGGAACCGCCGCGCCGTCTGCGTGTCCTCAAACATGGCCGCCCGGTTGTAGGCCGCCTGCGTGTCCGTGTCCGCAAACCGCACCTGATCCAGCCGGATTTCTCCCTTGCCCTTGCCGTCAATTTCCACTTCTACCCAGGCCGCGCCGTCCCGGATACCCTGGAATCCCGTTACCTTCACCGGTACATCCTCGTACCCCGCCGCCGTCGCTTCCGCCGCAAAGGGCGTATGCTTCACGCCCTTTGCGTCCTCCGCCTGCTGCATCTGCTCCACCGCTGCCCGCACTGCCTGTTCGCTGGCCGCGTCGCTCCGCAGCCCGGAAATCCGTTCCGCCGCCGCCTGGGCCGTGTCCGCGTCCACGCCCGCCTCCGTCAGCGCTGTGCGCGCGCTTCTGGCCTTAATCATGCCCACGCTGGTGGAAACGCCCGCACCCATAGCACCGGACAGTCCGCCCACCAGCATGCCCTGCAGTGTCTCCACCACAAACTCCATGTCCGTTTCCACCGTGGCCTGCGTCACGCTCATGCCGGCGGCTCTCTTCTGTTTAATACTCTCCGCCCGTTGGCTGCTGTCCCCGTTCAGGTAGTTGTCCAGCGCCCGGTCCACCACGTTCCCCGGCAGCTCCTCCAGGGCCTCCGGCACAAAGGCTTTTATCACGTTCGTCAGTATCGTCCGATAGCCGCCCCCCTTTCCCAGGGAAAACGCCGCTGTCAGGCGATCCATGCCCAGCTTTTCCGTGATGTATTCCGTTACGCCCGCCGCCAGTCCCTGCACCAGCGCCCGGCTGTTGTCCCTGCCCAGCAGCAGCTCCTGCTGCGTCTTGCCCGACGTCGCCGATAGCGCCATGATTGCGCTTCCGCCCGTCGCTCCGCCCAGCCCCATGGCCAATGCGCTGTCCCCGGACGTCATTAACACCTGGTAAATCAGGTTCGCGGTTTGTCCGCCCAGCCTATCCCCAAAGGCCTTCCGCTGTCCTTCCATGACGGTTTCGCGAACCGCGCTTTGATATTGCGAAGGCGTGAAAGCCATGTCGTACGGGCTTGTTTTCCTGCCCATGGCTGTATCTATGACCGTTTGAATTGCGCCGATGCCCGCCGCAGGCGTTTGTAGTATGCTGTTGATGGACGTTACCCACGCGCCAAGGGGTGTTTCAGCCAAATTCACCCACGCTTCCACGTCCCGGTCATACCGCCGTTTCTGCAAACGCGGTTCCAATATCTCCAGGTATGTCTTCGCCTGCTCTTCTCCTTGGGTGTTATACAGGTAGTTATAGGTTGCCCGCTCCTGGTTGGTTAATAGCAACCGTTGACGGATGGCGTCATTGCCCATGTAAAGCACGCGTTCTCCCCTGGGCGCTATGTTGGTTCCCGCCTCCGGGTTGTTTTCCGCGTAAAGCATCAGCCTGTCCCGCTCCTCCTGAGACAGGTTGATGAGATACAGGTCATGGTTTCCATTCCGGTTCCATACGCCGTTTGCCGAAGCATTTTGCGCAAAGTCGTCCTCAAAGCGCAGCATGGCATACTCGCCCTCGGCAATCTGCCTTTCTACGGTCTCCAGCTGATCTTTGGCGTTGTCCATCGCTGGCCCTGTAATTCCCGCCAGCTCCATGGCCGCAATGTCCTTTTTCAGCTTGTATTGCTGATTGTACAGCTCTGTCAGCAGCTTGCTGGCTTCCTGCCTGGCAATGGGGGCCTGCATCGTTCCCGCGTACTGGCTCAGCTCCTCCACTTGGGTCAGCTGTCCCTCGTTGACCCGCTGCCGATCCCGCTCCGCATAGCTGAACCCGCTTTCAAGCACCCCGCCATCCACCAGCGCTTTTGCTTCCGCCTCGGCTTCGTATTTCTGTCCGAACATGCTGGACCAGCCTTCATAGACGCTCCGTTCTTCCTCCGTCAATTCCAGCCCCCGCCGCACCTTGTTCTGTGCTTTCAGATAGGTACGATATGTTTCCGGGGAGCGCTCCTTCGCTTCCTCCAGCATGGCGTCGATTTCTTCCGCATCCTCTACCGCCTTGACGTAGCGGTCAAGATGCTCCTTCGTGTTCTCGCCGTAGACGGCAGCTATCTCCGCCGCTTCCCCCGGCAGCGCTACCCCGCGGTCCCGCATCACCTTTTCCTCGTTGTCAATCAGTCGATTGACCTCCGCCAGGCCTTCCGCGTCGCCCTTGGCTTCCAGCGCATCCCGCTGCGGATACAGCTCTTCCAGCCGTTTTCTGGCATTGTCAACAAAGGCCTGGTCCTCCTCGCTCAGCTGCGGCAGTTCCCTGTCCCTGGCCTGCTCCAGGGGGCCTATGGTGTTCGCGTTCTGCGCCGCCATCCACAGCTTCCGCCCCGCTTGCCCAGGTATGCGGGTGTTCTCGATCTCCTCCAGCGCCTTTTGCGTGGCCTGCGCCTGCGTGGTGTTCGCCTTCCACAGCTGCCCAATGTCCGAAAGCACCGGATTGCTTTTGACCTGTTCCTCCGTGGGCTTTGCAGCATATTTTTCAAAATAGCTCTGGTACTGCTTCAGGGCCTCCCGTTGCTGACTTTGCCATTGATACTGTTCCCGGGCCTCCCGGGAGCTTTGCGGCGTGCCGTACCTCCGCCGGTATTCCTCTTTCTGCTCGCGCTTGGTAAAGTTCCTGCGCATGGCTTCCGTCTGCGCCGAAGAAGCCGGCCTGCTCTGGGCGGAGCGGTTCAGCGCCTCCCGCAGCCTGGCCTGGTTTCTCGCCTTCTGCTCCTCCCGGCTCATGGAAAGGATTTCCTTTGCCCGCTCCTGGGCCGTCTGTCCCTTGGTTCCCGCAGAGCTTTGCACCGGCAGGTATTTCTTGCCGGTCTCCTTCTTTTCTTCTTCCTGTTTCTCCTTCGGCCTTGCCATACGCCTTTCCCTCCGTTAAATGTTGTTGTAGCGGTCCGACCATTGCAGGTACTGCTCCAGGGCCGTCAGGTATTCCTGATTGTACTGGTTCAGCGCCCGGTCATAGTCCTGGTTGTACTGGCTCAGCGCGTCCTGATACCTGCCGTATTCCACGCTTTGCCCCTGGCGCAGGGCGTTCAGCTTGTCGTAGTAATCGCCCACCTGATCCCGGTACCGGTTGTAGTCGCTGCTTTCCTGGTTTTGATAGTTTCCCAGCAGGTTTTGCAGCCGGTTGCCCTCCGCCTCATACCGCGCCAGGGCATTGCTCTGCAGGTTCAGCAGCTGGTCGTTCAGCCCGCCCAGATACTGCTGGTACGCCTGATTCCCCGCCGTGGACGCATAGGAGGACCCATATCCCCCCGTCAGCGCCGCCGCCTGCCCCATGGTGTCCTGCATGGCCAGCCGCCCGCCCTGCACGTATTGGTTCTTGTATGCCTGATACAGCGGGTCGCTGCCCACGTCATAGTTGAAGCTGCCCCGCCCCGCTACCTGATCCAATAGTGCGTCAATCTGCTGCTGGTATTTGCTGTTGTATACAGGCGTCCCCGCCTGCTCCATGGCCGCAATCCTGTCCGCGTAGCTGTCCGTGTAGGTGGGCTTTTCCATGCTGGGCTTTTGCAAACTGTTCAGGTTGCTCTGCCACTTGTCCATCTGCTCCTTGTAGGCCGGGTTCGCCACTGGCGCCGCGCTGGCGGACCTGCCGCCGCCCCCGCCGCCGCTTTTCTTTTTTTCTTTCGGCTCCTCCACCGGCGTGGATGTTCCGCCAGCGGATTTTCCCGGCTGATAGGCAATCTGCTGAAATTTGTTGTTCGCTTGTACCGGCATCAATACTCACTCCCATATCCCACGTATTTGCTCCAGTTCACCAGCCGCACATGGCCCACCCCCGTCAGGCGAATCTCCATCCGATCGCAGCGCCTGGGGTAAATGGGTAGGGTGCAGCGCCGCTGATCGCCGCCGCTCAGCTCCTGTACCTTCTCCCATGCCCCGCCGTCCCGGCGCAGGGCCACCTCCGCCCTCGCCCCCGGGTCCAGCTCCAGGTACAGCTGTATTTTCCCAATGTACTTGTGATCCGGCAGCTCCCGCAAAATCTCCCCCGTGCGCAGCTCCCAGCTCACTTCCTCATCCGTCTCCTCCTGGGCATACACCGTGTAGTCACTGCCCACCATAAAGAAATCCTTGTTGTATTCCCCCGGCAGCAGCGCATACAGCTCCCCGTCCGCCCGGAGCATAAAGGTCTCCGTCAGGCAGCTGGCAAAGCCCAGGGCGTGGGTGCCGTCCTCCCGCGTCCATACCCCCGCCGCCGTGTCATATACCAGCAGCTGCCATGCCCCTTCCTGATCCTCCATGGACAGGTACAGCCTGTTCCCGCATACCCCCGCCACCGCGTTTTTGTAGCTCTCCGTCCCCAGCGCCGCGGATATGCCCGCCACCTCGCTGTCCGCGTATACGCATACGTCAAACACGCTCTTGTAGTACAGGTATTCGTTCACCCGCACCGCGCTTTTGTGGCATCCCTGCTGCACCCCCCGCAGGTTGTCCACGTATACCGTGAAGTTGGATGGCTGTGTGCCGTATACCCGGTGCAGACAGTTTTCCTTGAAGAAAATCACCGCGCTGCCGCTCACCGCCGCCCCCGTGAAGGGCCCCGGCGTCCCCACCGTCACCGCATAGCTGTCCGTGGCTACGCCCTGGTACGCCCGCCAGTTGGTGGGGTCGCCCAGCTTGCAGCAGTAGATTTCATGGTCCGCCGAGGAGCAGCCCCAGAGCCGGTTGTCCTTCTCCACCACAAAATCCATCTCCGGGCAGGTCCGCTCCACCCGCACCTCCCCGGCCTGGGTCAGCGTCTTTTGCAAAATGCCCGTAAACAGGATGTAGTCCGGCCCCGCGTCCGTGAGTATCCAGTCCCCGTTCAGCCCGCTTTCCTCCAGCCCGCTCACCGTCACCCCGTCCAGGGCCTTCAGCCCCTGGCCCAGCCCCGTGGCGCTCACCAGCACATAGGTGGTGGCCTCCGCAACCCATACCCCCTGGGCCTCGCTCCAGGTTTTCATCACCGGCGCATCCCCGCTGGTGTCCAGCCACAGCTGCCCGTTTTCGGGATTCTCCGGCGCCGTGCCGCCCTCCGTGTACTTCCCGTAGGGCGTGCCGTCCCCCTTGGCCAGGGTCACGCGCACCGTGCCGCTGCTCACGTTCTTCTGCTCCATGTCCGTGAAGGATAAGGTGGTGGTGTCAAAAAGCTTCTTGTCCGGGAAAATGGCAATCTTCGCCCCCATGGGTACCAGCGTCTTTTCGCTGTCCTCCACGTCCCCGTAGTAAAAGCCGTTGTAGTAGAATTTCACCCCGTCCACAAAGCAGAGCCTGTCCGTGGCGCATAGCCCGTTGGGCTTGTTGAGCGTCGCCACATGGACGCGCTTTTGCCGGCGCGCCACCGCCGGATACTCCCTGGTGTCCATGTTCTGCATCCAGGCCCATTCCCCGTCCCCGATCCCCTGGGACAGGTTCAGCCCCCGAAAGTCCGTGGTAATGCTCCTGTTCCTGCCGCGCTGCTGTAAATACGGCGCTTCCCGCATGCCCCTTCCCTCCTTATGCCAGGGGATCGTTGCTATCCCTAGGCGGATCGTATATTGGGAAAATGTTTCGCAATCTGCTTCCCTGCAAGGGCATGTGCTCCCGGTTGTAGGCCTGCCGCGCCTCCAGCATGCCCTGGTTGTACAGCGCCGCGTCGTTGTTGTAGCGGTCGATCTCCCCCAGCCGCTGATCCGTCTGCATGTACAGAAAGTGGATGTACACCTCGTCGTAGGGCGGCGCGATCAGCAGCGCCACGCTCTTGTCCCCGTCCGTGGTGTAGGGCGCAAAGGTCGTTTCCTCCGCTCCCTCATGGGTCAGTACCATTTCACGGTACCATTGCCCGTCCACCTGGCTGAGCCACCGGAGTTTCTCTTCCTCCGTGCTCTCCCCGGGGCGTTCTCTGTCGATTCGCTCCAATACCTCCGCCAGTGTCATGGCTTGCGCTCCTTTCTACGCAAAGGGGCCGCCGCCTTTTCAGCGGCG
>OGQN01000851.1_pt1 | contig 26788 bp, 23 predicted proteins | sample 1553231 | NCBI WGS metagenome assembly OGQN01 (sample SAMEA2579950, study PRJEB22360) | human gut metagenome | biome: human gut; feature: human-associated habitat; material: faeces | place: Denmark | collected 2008/2010 | reverse complement strand
CTGGTCCTCTCAAGAATTTAGCTTTTCATCTACCCACTACAGTTGACAAAGAGCCAGATATAAAAAAGTGAAAGCTCAAGCCTCCACTTTTTTTGATTAATCTACGTTAACATATTTTTTTGAAAGTTCAAGAACTTCTTCCATTGTTGAACATTCAGTAAGTGCACGGTTAGCGTATTCTTCCATTTTAGCTGTGTCAAGTTTCTTCATTAAGCTACGTGTACGAAGTATTGATGTAGCTGACATTGAGAACTCATCCAAGCCCATTCCGACAAGGAGTGGAACAGCAGTTTGATCACCGGCCATTTCACCACACATACCAGCCCATTTACCTTCAGCGTGAGCTGCCTTAATAACGTTGTTAATCAAGCGAAGGATTGATGGGTTATATGGTTGGTAAAGGTATGAAACTTGTTCATTCATACGGTCAGCAGCCATTGTGTATTGGATAAGGTCGTTTGTACCAATTGAGAAGAAATCAACTTCTTTAGCAAATTGGTCAGCAAGCATTGCTGCAGCTGGGATTTCAATCATGATACCTACTTCGATGTCGTCTGCAACGGCAACACCTTCAGCAACCAATTTAGCTTTTTCTTCTTCAAGAATACCTTTAGCAGTACGGAACTCAGTCAACAAAGCAACCATTGGGAACATGATACGCAATTTACCGTGAACAGATGCACGAAGCAAGGCACGTAATTGAGTACGGAACATTTGGTTACCAGTTTCAGAGATAGAAATACGTAATGCACGGTAACCCAAGAATGGATTCATTTCTTTAGGAAGGTCAAAGTAAGGAAGTTCTTTATCCCCACCGATATCCATTGTACGAACAACAACAGGTTTACCATTCATACCTTCAAGAACTGCTTTGTATGCTTCATATTGGTCTTCTTCGGTTGGGAAATCTTGAGAATCCATATACAAGAATTCTGTACGATAAAGACCAACTGCTTCTGCACCATTATCGTTAACACCTTCAACGTCTTTAGGTGTACCGATATTTGCTGCTAACTCGAAGTGTTTTCCATCAGCAGTAACTGTTGGAGCATCTTTAAGTTGAGCCCATTCTGCCTTTTGTTTGGCGTAAGCTTCACCAGCTGCTTTAAACTCAGCAATTTGTTCTTCAGTGGGATTAATAACAACTTCACCGGTAATACCTGAAACCGCTAAAATGTCACCATCTTTAACAAGTTCAGTTATGTTGTTTGTTCCAAGGACTGCTGCGATTTCAAGTGTACGAGCCATAATTGCAGAGTGACTAGTACGTCCACCGATATCAGTAACAAAAGCTTTTACAAATTTTTTATTCAACTGAGCTGTATCAGATGGAGTCAAGTCATGAGCAACAATGATTGATTCTTCATCGATTGTTGCTGGGTTTGGCAATTTCTTACCAAGCAAGTTTGCAAGCACACGTTTAGTAACGTCACGAATATCCGCTGCACGTTCTTGCATGTACGGGTTATCATCCATACTTTCAAAGATCGCGATAAACATGTTCGTTACTTCCGTCAAAGCAGCTTCGGCATTAACTTGTTTAGCACGGATAGTTTCTTTGATTTGACCAGTCATTTCTGGATCAGCAAGAACCATCAAATGAGCATCAAAAACGGCTGCTGCTTCTTCACCAAGGCTTTCAACTGCTTTTTCACGGATAACAGAAAGCTCGTCTTGCGACGCCGCTAGAGCAGCATCTAGACGAGCCTCTTCTGCACTTATATCTTCAACTGTAACAGTTTCAAATGACAAGTCTGGTTGAACAAGTAGATATGCCTTAGCAACTGCAACACCATCAGATGCCGCGATTCCTTTAAGCATTTTTGTCATATTTTTATGCCAATCCTTCTTTTGTCATTGTTTCTGCGATTGCTGCAATTGCATCATCAGCGTCAGGACCTTCTGCAGAAATAGTTACGTCAGCACCTTGACCAACACCAAGACTCATAACACCCATGATAGATTTAAGGTTAACTGCTTTACCTTTGTATTCAAGAGTGATATCTGAAGCAAATTTACTTGCTGTTTGAACAAGCAAAGTAGCTGGTCGTGCGTGAATACCAGTTTCTGCAACAATGTGGAAATCTTTAGAAGCCATAATGAACTCTCCTTCTTAATTTGGAATATTTGAGTTATCAATGATAACCCTTACAATTTAGTATTATAACATAGCTGTTTGATATTATCAAGGTTAAGACGCACTTTATAAAAGTTTTTCATAAGCTAATCTCTCATTTTATTTCCAATTTTCATTTTTCAAACCATAATCAAACACCAGTCTTTATCTATTCACAATATTTTCAGAAAATTTCTTTCATATTGTTTTCAATCATTAATTTTCATTTTTGTGCAAAAACAATCATATAATTGAGATAATTTGATTGCTGAAACCACTGGTTGAATAGGCTCGTTTTCCAAAGGCTAGGTCAGCTGTAAAAATCCCTGATTTAAAGTTTTTTTCAATAGCACTTATAATGAGTTCAGCTGCTTCAGACCAACCGATATATTCTAAAAGCATACAGCCAGATAAGAGAATAGAGCAAGGATTAGCCCTATCTTGATCCGCAATATCTGGAGCCGTTCCATGAGTAGCTTCAAAGATAGCATGGCCTGTTTGATAGTTAATATTAGCTCCAGGGGAGATTCCGATACCACCAACCTGGGCAGCTAGAGCATCACTTGCATAATCGCCATTCAAGTTGGTTAATGCAACAACATCAAATTTTTCGGGATTCAAAAGAATCTGTTGTAGAAAATTATCAGCGATTATATCATTAACTTCTAGACGGCCAGCAAGCATTTCTTCCTTATATTCTTCCTCAGCCACTTCATAGCCCCATTTACGAAAGCCACCTTCTGTGAATTTTTGAATATTCCCTTTATGCACCAATGTCACTTTCTTTAGATTGTTCTTAAGAGCATAGTCAATAGCTGAACGAATCAATCGTTTACTTCCTTCTATTGAAATAGGCTTAATTCCAATACTACTTGACTTGGGAAAGCGAATTTTATCGACATTCATTTCTGTTTGAAAAAAAGCAATAACGCGCTCTACATCTACTGTTCCTGCTTCCCATTCAATTCCTGCATAAATATCCTCAGTATTCTCACGAAAAATAGTAATGTCTGTTTTTTCTGGTTCCTTAAGCGGACTTGCTACTCCTTCGAAATACCGAACCGGTCGAACACAAGCGTAGAGATCAAGTTCTTGACGTAAAGCTACATTTAAAGAACGAATTCCTCCTCCGACAGGTGTTTCAAGTGGCCCCTTAATAGCTACCAGGCTTTCTCGAATAGCCTCTAAAGTTTCTTGCGGCAACCACTCACCTGTTTTATCAAAAGCCTTTTTACCTGCCAAAAGCTCTTGCCACTCAATACGACGCTGTCCTCCATAGGATACTTCTACCGCTTTATCAAAAATTGCTTGAGCATTCTTCCAAATATCACGTCCAACACCATCTCCTTCAATGAAAGGAATAATCGGATTATCAGTAACTTTGAGCTTGCCATTAGTCATAAGGATTCTTTCTGCCATATATTTTTTCCTCCCTAGCGTTTTTCTAAAGCAATATAAGTCATATTTTCTTGTCCAATATACTGTGAACGTGGACGAATCAATTTGTTATTTTTTTGTTGCTCGTGAATATGTGCAATCCAACCGGCAACTCGACTCATAGCAAAGATGAGTGTAAAGATATCGCTGTCAATTCCTAGAGTATGATATACAGTGGCTGAATAGAAGTCCACATTAGGAATCAATCCTTTCTTATCTCTCATGAACTCTTCAATTTCTTGAGACTTATTAAAGAATTCTTCATTCTCTGTACCCTCTGTCAACTTCTTGGCCATATCCCTTAAGAAAATCTCACGAGGATCTTTCTTCTTGTAAACACGGTGCCCAAATCCCATGATTTTTTCTTTAGAATCAAGTTTTTCCTGCAAGTATGCATTGACATCACCAGATTCACGAACTTCTTTTAGCATATCAAAGACACGTTCATTAGCCCCACCGTGAAGTGGACCTTTCAGGGCACCAATAGCTGTCGTAATACAAGAATAGATATCTGTTAGGGTTGAAGCACAAACTCGCGCCGCAAATGTTGAGGCATTCAATTCATGGTCAGCATGAAGAATTAAAGCCTTATTCATAGCTTCGATTTCAATTTCAGAAGGTTCAGCACCATTCAACATGTAAAGAAAATTCGCTGCAAATCCTAAATCCTTCCGTGGTTTAAGAGGCATTTTACCAGTACGTAAACGTGCAAAAGTCGTGATGATAGTTGGCAATTTAGCCATTAATTCGATGCTTTGCTGATAAACAGCTTCCATGGATCTTTCCTCAGCATCCACATTATATACACCAAGTAGGGAAACTGTTGAACGAAGAACACTCATCGGGTGTAAATGGGGGCGAGATTGGATGAGAATACATTGTTCTACAGCATCTGAAATATCATAGTTCTTACGTAACTCGGCCTCAAAATACTTGAGTTCCATTTGCGTTGGAAGATGACCATTCCACAGCAGATAAATTACTTCCTCAAAAGACGCCTTATTATTCATAAACTCGGAAATATCATATCCTGCATAGGATAAATGGTCATCAATAATAGATGAAATCCTAGTATTACAGGCAATCATATCCTTAAGTCCATTAATTTCAACTGTTGTCATTTTAGGCTCCCTTTAATTTTTTTCTTACAACCATTGGCAAGATACCACCATTTTTATAGTAGCGAATATCAGCATCTGCATCAAAACGAACCAGTACTTTGAAAGTTTTGGTTTGTTCAGGTGTTGAAGCTGTAACAGTAATAACATCATGAACACCTGGATTTTCTGAAAGATCAAAGCTAAAAATCTCATGTCCTGTCAATCCAAGAGTTCCAGCATTTTCTCCTTCCATAAATTGTACCGGCAAAATTCCCATCATGACTAGATTTGAACGGTGAATACGCTCAAAACTCTCAGCAAGTACTACTTTCACACCAAGGAGATTTGCCCCTTTAGCTGCCCAGTCACGACTTGAGCCCATACCATAATCCTTACCAGCAATTACAAGTGTATCTCGATTAGCTTCTTTATATTTCATAGCAGCATCATATATAGGTAGAATGTCACCTTCATATTTAGTATATCCACCAATTTTTCCTTCTGCCAACTCATTTTTGATACGAATATTAGCAAAAGTTCCTCGCATCATGACTTCATGATTTCCACGACGACTGCCATAAGAATTAAATTCTTGATAATCTACACCATTTCCAGACAAATAGCGTGCTGCTGGACTGTTTCTAGCAATATTACCAGCTGGAGAAATATGGTCTGTTGTAACCGTATCTCCAAATTTAGCCAATACCTTCAAATTATTCAATGGTTTAATGGTCAAATCATCTCCTAAAGCATCAAAGTAAGGTGGATTTTGAATATAGGTAGACTTCTCATTCCATTTATAATTTTGGCTCTGTTCAGTAGTAATGGCATTCCACTTCTCACTGTCTAAGAAGACACTAGCGTATTCGTCTCGGAAAAGTTGACGGGTTACGTATTTATCAACATAAGCTTCAATTTCATCACGTGATGGCATAATATCTTCTAGATAGACGGCTCGCCCATTGTCGTCAAAACCTAAAGGCTCCCTTGTCAAATCAATATTAGTGTTACCAGCCAAAGCGTAGGCAACAACCAATGGTGGGCTAGCTAAGAAATTTGCTTTTACGAGAGGATTAATACGCCCTTCAAAGTTACGATTTCCTGACAGAACGGCACTCGCTAGTAAGTCCGTGTCTACAATAGCTTTAGCTACCTCAGGACGTAGATCTCCCGAGTTACCAATACACGTCGTACAACCGTAACCTACCAAATTGAAGCCAAGCTTGTCTAAGTAGCTTTGCAAGCCTGAAGCTTTAAGATAACCAGTAACAACTTTAGAACCTGGTGCCAAAGATGTCTTCACCGTTGGAGATACCTTTAACCCTTTCTCAACTGCTTTTTTAGCTAAAAGACCAGCCGCCATAAGAACGTAAGGATTTGAGGTATTGGTACATGATGTGATCGCTGCAATGGCCACATGCCCCATTTGAATTGTTTCTGAATGATCCTCAAAATCAACTTTTGCCGTTTTTTCTAACTCCTTCTTGTCCAATCCAAAGCCACGCACACCTGCTTCTCGTACCACTGCATCCTGAAATTCTTGCTTAGCATCGGACAAGAGAATCAAATCCTGTGGACGTTTGGGACCCGAGATAGAAGGTTTAATGGTTGACAAATCAATTTCAACAACCTTAGTATACTTGGCTTCTTTACTTGGGTCATAAAACAGATGATTGGCTTTTGTGTAGGCTTCAGTGACCTGGATATGTTCCTCATCACGATTAGTTAAACGCATGTAGTTAAGAGTTTCGTCATCAATAGGAAAATAACCACAAGTTGCCCCATACTCTGGTGCCATATTAGCGATTGTAGCACGATCAGCTAGAGATAGGCTCTTTAAGCCAGAACCAAAATACTCTACAAATTTACCAACAACATTTTCAGAACGAAGTACTTGAGTAATCTTGAGAGCCAAGTCTGTTGCCGTAGCAATTTTAGGAAGTTCACCTGTTAAATGTACACCAATAACCTCTGGAATTGGGAAATAGGAAGCTTCACCTAGCATAGCTGCTTCAGCTTCAATTCCGCCGACACCCCAGCCCAGAACACCAATACCATTAATCATCGTTGTGTGACTATCTGTACCAAACATAGAGTCGGGATATAGTAGCCCATCTTTTTCAATAATGACATCACTTAGAAATTCAATATTAACCTGATGGATAATACCTGTAGCTGGTGGAACCACACGGTAATTTTCAAAAGATTGTTCGGCCCATTTAAGAAATTCGTAGCGCTCATTGTTACGTTTAAATTCTAGATTGATATTATCTTCAAGCGCTGTATCACATCCATATGAATCGACTTGAACAGAGTGGTCAATGACTAAATCTACTGGAATCTCTGGATTAATAAGTTCTGCTTTACCACCATTAGCCACTATAGCATCCCGCATTGAGGCCAAGTCAACGACAACAGGAACCCCTGTGAAATCTTGTAAAATGACGCGACTTGGTTTAAATGGTATCTCAGAAATTGTTGGAAAATTCGGAAATTTTATCAGATCAGAAATGTGAGATTCCTTAACATCAATGCCATCTTTTTTTCGGAGGAGACTTTCAAGTAGTATTCGAATGCTATAAGGTAGTTCTTCGACCTTAACATCATAGGATTTTGCTGCTTTTTCGAGATCATAAAAAGAGAATATCTTACCATTTACAGTTAGATTTGAACAGTATTCTTGCATACTTGAACCTCCATTAGTTAAAAAATTTCCTCTATTCTACACTGTTTTTTTAAAAAAAACAAATAAAATTGGCATTCTTGTGTGATGTTTTATTACATCTTCAGTCAGTTGTTGGAATTTTAGCCATTTCCATAAATAAATTCTATTTAATTTAAGAAAACTTAAAAAGCCTTCAAAACACAAGATATAGGGTTGTGTTTCAATACTAAACACAAAATATTGTATTCCTTAAAATATTTAGCTTGATTTTTCCCAATATTTTGGGTATTCTATTAAAGTCAAAAAAATGACACCTAGTCACTTAAAATCTTTAAAAAAAGGAGTATTTGCAATGGCAAAGATTACATTGTTTTCAAAAAACAACTGTATGCAATGCAAAATGACAAAAAAATTTTTGGAAAAGGAAGGTGCTGATTTCGAAGAAATCAATATCGATGAACAACCAGAAAAAATTGATTACGTCAAAAGCCTAGGCTTTACTGCTGCTCCAGTGATTGAAGCAGGCGATATCGTCTTTTCAGGTTTTCAACCGGCTAAACTTAAAGAAATCCTTTAATTATCAAGTTTTTATATAGAAAGGAACTTGTTTGCTTAGTTTAATATGTTAACTTTAACCTTTAAACTAGGCTTGGTATCTGTATTATGTCTTTAAAAAATCTTGGCGATGTTTCTTACTTCCGCCTCAACAACGAAATTAACCGTCCTGTAAACGGTCAGATTCCTTTGCATAAGGATAAAGAAGCGCTTCGTGCCTTTTTCCTTGAAAATGTTAAGCCAAATTCAATGGCATTCAACAGCATCACAGATAAAATTAATTATTTGATTGAAAACGACTATATTGAGTCTGAATTCATCGGTAAATATGAACCTGCTTTCATCGAAAAATTGTCTGCAGAAATTCATGCTCAAAAATTCCGCTTTCAATCTTTCATGGCAGCCTACAAGTTCTACCAACAATATGCTCTCAAAACAAACGATGGCGAGACATACCTTGAAAGTTTTGAAGATCGTGTTCTTTTTAATGCTCTTTACTTCGCTGATGGTGATGAAAACCTGGCTAGTGACCTTGCTAACGAAATGATTCACCAACGTTATCAACCTGCTACTCCTTCATTTTTAAATGCTGGACGTAGTCGTCGTGGAGAACTCGTTTCATGTTTCCTTATCCAAGTAACGGACGATATGAATTCCATCGGTCGTTCTATTAACTCAGCTCTCCAATTATCACGTATTGGTGGAGGGGTTGGTATTAGCCTATCTAACCTACGTGAAGCTGGTGCTCCTATCAAGGGATATGCTGGTGCTGCTTCTGGAGTTGTCCCAGTTATGAAGCTTTTTGAAGACAGCTTCTCTTACTCAAATCAACTTGGTCAACGTCAAGGTGCTGGTGTTGTTTATCTGGATGTTTTCCACCCAGATATCCTTGCCTTCCTTTCAACTAAGAAAGAGAACGCTGATGAAAAGGTACGTGTTAAGACATTGTCACTAGGTGTTACAGTACCAGATAAATTCTACGAGTTAGCACGTAATAATGAAGATATGTATCTCTTCAGCCCCTACTCTATCGAAAAAGAATACGGTAAACCATATAACTACATTGATATTACAGCTATGTATGATGAATTGGTTGCCAATCCTAATATCACCAAAACTAAGATTAATGCGCGTGAGTTAGAAACTGAAATTTCTAAACTCCAACAAGAGTCTGGTTACCCATATATCATCAACATTGATACAGCTAACAGACATAACCCAATTGATGGTAAAATTGTTATGTCCAACCTCTGTTCTGAGATTCTCCAAGTTCAAACACCAAGTGAACTTAACGATTCTCAAGAATTTGTTAAACTCGGTACAGATATCTCATGTAACCTTGGATCTACTAATATCCTGAACATGATGACTTCACCTGACTTTGGTCGTTCCATTAAGACTATGACACGTGCGCTTACCTTTGTTACAGACAGCTCAAGTATCGATGCCGTTCCATCAATCAAAAATGGGAACCAACAAGCTCATACCTTTGGTTTAGGAGCTATGGGGCTTCACTCTTACCTTGCTAAACACCATATCGAGTATGGTAGCCCAGAATCTATTGAATTCACTAATATCTACTTCATGCTTATGAACTACTGGACTTTAGTTGAATCTAACAATATCGCCCGTGAACGTCAAGAAACCTTTGTCGGCTTTGAGAATTCAAAATATGCTGACGGTTCTTACTTTGATAAATACGTTACAGGGCAATACGTTCCTAAATCTGACCGTGTTAAAGAACTTTTCGAAGGCCACTTCATCCCACAAGCCAAGGATTGGGAGGAACTACGTGAACTCGTTAAAAAAGATGGTCTCTACCATCAAAACCGTTTGGCTGTTGCGCCAAATGGCTCAATCTCTTACATTAACGACTGTTCTGCTTCTATTCATCCAATCACACAACGTATTGAAGAACGTCAAGAGAAGAAAATCGGAAAAATTTACTATCCAGCCAACGGTCTTTCAACAGACACTATTCCTTTCTACACTTCAGCCTACGACATGGACATGCGTAAAGTTATCGACGTTTATGCCGCTGCGACTGAACACGTTGATCAAGGTTTGTCATTAACCCTATTCTTGCGTAGTGAGTTGCCTAAAGAAATTTACGAATGGAAAACAGAAAATAAACTAACAACTCGCGATCTTTCTATCCTTCGTAACTACGCCTTTAACAAAGGAATCAAGTCAATCTACTACATCCGTACTTACACAGATGACGGCGAAGAAGTTGGCTCTAACCAGTGTGAAAGCTGTGTCATCTAAGATAGTGATTTGAGGCTAACAACTTCACTACTCTTATTTATAAAAAGCATAAAATGGGTCGGTTCGCCGACTTTTTTAATAGATAAACTCAAAAAAACTATATCATGATTTTTAATTATGATAAAATAGAAATGATATCAATAAAGAAAGAGGTTTCTAATGGAAACTTACTATAAAGCCATTAACTGGAATGAAATCGAAGATGCGATTGATAAATCTACCTGGGAAAAATTAACTGAACAATTTTGGTTAGATACTCGAATTCCCCTTTCAAATGACCTTGATGACTGGCGTAAACTTTCAGCTGAAGAAAAAGATTTAGTTGGAAAAGTTTTCGGCGGCTTGACCTTGCTAGATACCATGCAATCTCAAACGGGTGTTGAAGCCATTCGAGCAGACGTTCGTACACCTCATGAAGAAGCTGTCTTGAACAACATTCAGTTTATGGAATCTGTTCACGCAAAATCTTACTCTTCTATTTTCTCAACTTTGAATACTAAATCAGAAATTGAGGAAATTTTTGAGTGGACAAACAGCAACAAGTACTTGCAAACTAAAGCAAAAATCATTAATGATATCTATGAAAACGGAACGGCACTTCAGAAAAAAGTTGCTTCAACTTATCTTGAAACCTTCCTTTTCTATTCAGGCTTCTTCACTCCACTCTATTATCTTGGTAATAATAAGCTAGCTAATGTCGCTGAAATTATCAAACTCATTATCCGTGACGAATCTGTTCACGGTACCTATATTGGCTATAAGTTCCAACTAGGATTCAACGAATTACCTGAAAAAGAGCAGGAGAGTTTCCGTGAATGGATGTATGATCTCCTCTATCAATTATATGAAAATGAAGAACTCTACACTAAATCTCTTTATGACGGTGTTGGATGGACCGAAGAAGTAATGACCTTTCTTCGCTATAACGCCAATAAAGCATTGATGAATTTAGGACAAGATCCTCTTTTCCCAGATTCTGCTAACGATGTTAACCCAATCGTTATGAATGGTATTTCTACAGGAACATCAAACCACGATTTCTTTTCTCAAGTCGGTAATGGTTACCTTCTAGGTACTGTTGAAGCTATGCAAGATGATGATTATAACTACGGACTAAAATAAAAGCTAGCCTAGGCTAGCTTTAATGGCTCTATAATTTCTGTAGTGGGTAAAACTACTGTAGAGATTATAGAGCTTTTTGAATGCAGACAAAAAGTCCCATAAAAACTATAATGAGAAGTAACCAAACCATCATTAGGAAGAACTCATGAAATCTATTAAGAATACCACAGGATTAATCGGAATGATAGATCCTAACATCATTACTCTTGTTTTTAAAATGGATACTCATATCGAGGTTCAAGCAAAACTAGAACTCCAACACTACTACGTCTGAAGAAACGTCGCTTCCAGTGTAAAGATTGTAGAAAAGTCACGGGGGCTGAGACATTAATCGTTGAGAAAAACCACCAAATTTCAAATCTAGTCCGCCAAAAGGTCTCACAACTCCTAACTGAGAAGATGTCACTAACGGATATTGCCAGAAGACTTCGTATGTCGACATCCACTGTCTATCGTAAGCTTGATCAGTTTACTTTCAAGGAACATTTTGATAAACTCCCAAGGGTTATGTCCTGGGATTAGTTTGGGTTCAAGAAAGGGGAATTGACTTTTGTCGCTCAGAACTATGAGACTAACAAAGCTTTAATATATTCTCAGACTCAGAGCTCAATCTGATATTAGCTAACGCTCAACATATTAAGAATGTACCTGGTCGAAAAACAGACATGAAGGATGACGAATGGATTGCACAGCTCGGACGTTGTGGACTTATTGAGCCATCTTATATTCCTAACCCTGAAGTAATGCAGTTACGTTTACTCACTCGTAGATTACGTTCTTACAAACAACGTCAAACTCAAATAAAGAATAAGATTCATAACCTCTTACAACCTACTAATATCAAACTAACCAGCTATCTTTCTGTTATCTTCTCTAAGACAGGACAATCTCTTTTAATGCTCTTTATCAATGGGGAACTCATTGATTATGACAATGTGACAGCTTGTATTCACAAGCATGTCAAAGCAAGTCCCGAAGAATTTAATATAGGCCATGAATGGGAAGTTGTCTCTGGAGGATCGATTTCTCTTGGACCAAAGCCTAGAAGAATATCAATTGTATCAAAAACTCATGAATAAATTAACGAGTGAAATAATAGCTTATATCGAAAAGGAGTTCCCCTGAAGAAAATAGATTACTTCAAACGATTCCTAGTGTGAGTGAAACTTGTGCAGCCACTATTTAGCTGAGATTGAACCAGATGTGAAGGCTTTTCAATCGGATGCAGACTTAGCTTCTTGGGCTGGGCTCTGCCCAGAATCCTATGAAAGTGCTGACATTAAAAAAATCCTCACACATCACACAAGGAAATCGATATATCACAAGCAGGCTTTGACCATGTCGGTATTGATTGAGGCTCATTCTAAAGATAATGCGTTTTTATCTTTTTATATCAAAATTTCCCAAAGAGGAAGTAAAATGAAAACCGGCATTGCTTGTGCACATAAGCTGCTTCGTATCTTTTACAAAATTCTCGCAACACATCAAGAATACGAAAAAGAAAAAGTGCTAGAACTGAGGAAACAGTTCTAACTCCAAACTAAAAAAATTTCAATTACCGTATAGCACAGGAAGTGATTTTTGCACTTTTTACTGTCTTTTTTCAAATCATGACTCCCCCGTTAGACAGGAGGTCATGTTTTGTCTCGCACCTAACGGAAAGAGACGGACTGAAAGTCACATAATAAAAAGAAAGGACGAAATTTGTCCTTTCTCGATCTTAGCTTTTCTTCAACACACTACAGTTGACAAAGAGCCAAAAAATAGGAAAAGCCATCCAAATGGACAGCTCTTTCACTACCTAAAAAGTCCAGTAAAGAAATCTACGATATCTTGCCAGATTTGTGCAAAAATATTTTTGCTATTCTCAAGTGTTTGGTTAGCATCAAAGTTTAAGTTGATGCCAGAGAAAGTATCGCCCGCTTTTGAAACGATAGAAGCTTTAAGTGAACTCAGACTTGACTTGAAGCTAGCACTATCAATGATTGATGACTTAGATAAATTTAAAGCAAAGTTCACCAAAAGATTGATTTGAGTATCAGAAAGATTCAGGTTGTAGTTATTGATGGTTCGCTGAACAATCGTTTTAGCTTGATCATCAGTCAACTTATTTCCTTTATCAGCAACTGCCGTCTTGATATCAGTCATGGCTACATTAAGCTTATCCGCATCATAGTTACTCTTACCTGAATTCTCATCATTGATTTGGGAAAGGGTTTTAAGCTCTTCCTGAGCAAGCTCTTTGCTTTCATCTGAGACTTTTGCTCCATTCTGCTCTAGAGAATAATAAATACCAGCCAAGGCACTTTCCCCAGTTACTGGAATAGGTGCTGCTACTGTAATCTTAGCATGTTCAATACCAAGTGTCGTTGCAGCATTACGATACATATCTGGAGTGATTTTTGTGATATTTTGTGGTGTCACAATTTCTACACTCAAGGTTTCCTTAGCACCTAGTTTAGCAACCTTAACTGAAGAATATAACTGAAGACTAGAATCATCTGCAACATTCATGATATTTGCATAGGCCGTAGTCGTTAATGTCTTGACATTGGTATCCTTGCTACTATCATAACTTAGCAAGTTTAGGGTCTGATTACGCTCTTCCTCTGACAAAGAATAACCCATAACGTAGTCAGGTTGAACGTAAGATTCATCAATAACCTTTTGGACATCTGACGATGTGTCTGCTTGAGCAGCTGAGGCAAAGGTTGTCACCAAAGTTAGGAAAGCCATCCCAGCAACGAAAAGCTTTTTCAATTTCATGTATGTTTCCTTTCGAAAATAGAATAGTATCCATAATCTCCTAAAAGATGACCGAGTATGAGCTCAGCCGTGAATTCATTATACCATGACTTAAAAAATAGGGTCAAAAAAACTACCCATGTAATTCCAAAGGGAGCCCGTCTGGATCAGCAAAGAAAGTCATCTTTTCCCCAGTAAAACTGTCCTTGCGAATAGGTTAGCATGAAATACCTTTTTGTTCCAAAGACTCGACAACCTCTTCAATATTAGCCACTTTAAAAGCTAAATGACGTAGTCCACACGCCTCAGGATAAGACAGACGCTTTGGTGGCTCCACATAGGCTAGATCAGTAGTCTTATTTCCAAAGATTTCCAGTTCTATATCACCACAACGTAGATCTAATTTATAATCGTGACGTTCTGGATGGTGATTTTCACGTATGATTTCAAGACCTAGTTTATTAACATAAAAATCTCGAGATAGATCAGAATCAGAAACAATGATAGCGACATGATGTATTGTTTCCAAAAACATTTTTTCCCTCCATAGAAAAAGACCTTACGGCCTTTTCTTAACTTTGAAATTGATTGTATGACTTATTAAAGTCTTCAAGAATATCTGAACTTGCCTTGTCAAAGTCTACCTGCGATTCCAAGTTCCCTTTGACAACTGTACGCTGAGTTGCTTCAGCATCTGTACAAGTTACCAAAGTCACTTCAGATTTACCAGGAGTGTCATCAACCACTGCTACTTCAGTTGGTTGGACAATTTTTACCTCACTGATAACATAGGTGTAGACCTTATTTTTATCCGTAAGATAAATCTTCATGCCATTTTTTGCTCTATCTATTGGTGAGAAGAGCATATCAGAAGCCCCAGCGATACCGAAAATGTGGTGACTAGCCAATGAATAATTATTTTCCCCACCCATGACTTGATTTTCCTTCATAGTTCCAGCACCATAGGTAAGCTCTGTATTACCAAGTCCTTTGAAAATAGGGAGATTAATACCAACCTCAGGGATAGCAATTCCACCAACAACTGGAAGTTTTTGAGAACCCATCTGGGCTTGCAAGACTGACTCTGTACTAACAGATTTAACCGTATCAAAGTCATAACTTGCCCTAGCTTCCTTGTTTTTCTTTATGGTCTTTTTAGAAACCTTACTTACTTGATATTTATTAGTATTCCAAGCAATTATAGTGTTTCGAATTGATTTATTTAAAATTAAAGCTAAACCAACAACCAAGAGAACAACAATCAAGATCCAACGAAGGACCTCAAGCCACTTACGATGCTTTTTAGGGGTCTTATTTTTGTTATATTTTCTCATTAGTTATCACCACTTTATTGGTCTTCAGTAACTTAATCAATTTCTTCAGGTTCAACCAAAGCAAAGGTGACAATATGAGCAGTATCATCTAAACGCATGACCTTAACCCCTTGAGTTACACGACCAGTTTGAGAGATATTAGCAACTGCAGTACGGATAATAACACCCGTATCAGTTATGACCATAATATCCTCATCACCAGAAACTGTCACAATGCCTGCAAGGTTACCATTTTTATCTGTGATATTAGCTGTCTTAATACCTTTACCACCACGCCCCTTAGTTGGGTATTCAGTAGCTGAAGTACGCTTACCGTAACCTTTTTCCGTGATAATCAAGACTTCTTGGTCTTCAGTAATAGCTGCTGCACCAACGACTTGGTCACCGTCACGAAGGGTTACCCCTTTAACACCAGCAGCCATACGACTCATACTGCGAATAGTATCCTCTTTGAAACGCACACTGTAACCAAATTTAGTACCAATAATAATTTCTTCATTACCATTAGTCAAGAAGACATTGATAAGTTCATCACCTTCTCTAAGTTTCAAGGCAATCAAACCATTTTGACGGATATTTTTAAATTCTGCTTCTTTAGTTCGTTTCACTAAACCTTGGCGAGTTACAAAGACAAGGTGATTGTTATCTGATGCTTCGTCGCTCTTAGCATTAATCACTGTTTGAATTGTCTCACCTTCATCCAACTTCAAGAGATTAACAATTGGTAATCCCTTAGCTGTACGGCCATACTCAGGAATTTCGTAACCCTTGAGACGGTATACACGACCTTTGTTGGTCATAAAGTAAAGATGATCATGAGTGCTTGTTGAAACGATATCACGAACAAAGTCGTCATCGTTCACACCTGTCCCTTGAACTCCACGACCTCCACGTTTCTGAGAACGGAATTCGTCTTGAGCCAAACGTTTGATATATCCCTTGTTAGAAAGAGTGATAACGATATCTTCTTCTTCGATTAGGTCTTCATCTTCAAGTGAAACAACTTCGCCGACCATCAGCTCTGTACGACGGGCGTCCGCGAATTTACGCTTACTTTCATCCAACTCTTCCTTGATGATAGCAATAACACGTTCTGGTTTTGCCAAAATATCAGCCAAATCAGTAATCAAGGCAAGGAGATCATCGTACTCATTTTGAATCTTATCACGTTCCAAACCGGTCAAACGACGCAAACGCATATCAAGAATGGCTTGGCTTTGACGTTCAGTGAGTTCAAAGCGAGCCATCAACTCGGCTTGAGCCTCTGCATCAGTTTGACTGTTACGAATAATCGTAATCACTTCATCCAGATGATCAAGCGCAATTAATAAGCCTTCTAAAATATGGGCACGTGCTTCAGCCTTATCCTTATCAAACTGTGTACGACGGACCACAACCTCTTTTTGGTGAGCAATATAGTCAGCCAAAATTTGACGCAAGGAAAGGATTTTGGGCACACCCTTTTCAATGGCCAACATATTGAAGCTGAAGTTTGTCTGAAGTTGAGTTAATTTGAACAAATTGTTCAAGATCACATTGGCAGATGCATCACGACGCACTTCGATGACAAAACGTACCCCCTCACGAGAAGACTCGTCACGAACTGCTGTAATCCCCTCAATACGTTTTTCCTGAGCCAAACGAACGATGTGTTCATGGACCTTAGTCTTATTGACCATATAAGGAAACTCAGTAACTACAATGCGCTCACGACCTGATTTGGTTGTTTCAATTTCGGTACGCGAACGAAGAACAATAGAGCCTTTACCAGTTTCGTAAGCACGGTGAATACCAGATTTTCCCATGACCAAACCACCAGTTGGAAAGTCTGGACCGGGAAGAACTTCCATCAGTTCACGGGTTGTGACTTCAGGATTGTCCATCATCAATTTAACGGCATCTATAGTTTCAGCCAAATTGTGTGGTGGAATGTTGGTCGCCATACCAACCGCAATCCCTGTAGCACCATTAACAAGAAGATTTGGAATACGGGATGGAAGAACAATTGGCTCACGTTCAGAACCATCGTAGTTATCTTGAAAATCTACGGTATTCTTATTGAGATCACGGAGCATCTCCAGGGCGATTTTAGACATACGAGCCTCAGTGTAACGTTGAGCGGCTGCGCCATCACCATCCATAGAACCAAAGTTTCCGTGGCCGTCAACCAACATGTAACGGTAACTCCACCATTGAGCCATACGAACCATAGCTTCATAGATAGATGAGTCACCGTGTGGGTGATATTTACCCATAACATCCCCGGTAATACGGGCAGATTTTTTATGAGGCTTATCAGGTGTCACCCCAAGCTCATTCATTCCATAAAGAATACGACGTTGTACCGGTTTTAAACCGTCACGAACATCTGGGAGTGCACGAGATACGATAACACTCATGGCATAATCGATAAAACTCGTTTTCATCTCAGACGTTAAATTAACGTCAATTAAATTATTATCTTGCACTCTAAAAATGCCTCTTTTCTTTCAATCAAATTATTCCAAATTCTCATAAAATAATGGAAAATTTCTATAATATTATACCATAAAAAGCTTTATATTTCAGTTGTTTAAAACGCTTTCAATTAATAATTCCTTATTATTTCGTGACATTCATCACTTAAAATGGTAGAATAAGCATTGTATGGGGTAACCCAATAAAAAATTAAGGAGATGTTTAGACCATGACTGCAACTAAACTACACAAAAAAGTCATCCTTGTTGGTGACGGTGCCGTAGGTTCATCTTACGCTTTCGCACTTGTAAACCAAGGTATCGCTCAAGAACTAGGTATCATCGAAATTCCACAATTATTTGAAAAAGCCGTTGGTGATGCGCTTGACCTTAGCCACGCACTTCCTTTCACTTCACCTAAAAAAATCTATGCAGCTAAATATGAAGACTGTGCGGATGCTGACCTTGTAGTTATCACTGCTGGTGCTCCTCAAAAACCAGGTGAGACTCGTCTTGATCTTGTTGGTAAAAACCTTGCAATCAACAAATCAATCGTTACTCAAGTTGTTGAATCAGGATTCAACGGTATTTTCCTTGTAGCTGCTAACCCAGTAGACGTATTGACTTACTCTACATGGAAGTTCTCAGGATTCCCTAAAGAACGCGTTATCGGTTCAGGTACTTCACTTGACTCAGCTCGTTTCCGTCAAGCACTTGCTGAAAAACTTAATGTCGATGCTCGTTCAGTTCACGCTTACATCATGGGTGAACACGGCGACTCAGAGTTTGCGGTTTGGTCACACGCTAACATCGCCGGTGTAAACCTTGAAGAGTTCCTTAAAGACGAAGAAAACGTTCAAGAAGCTGAATTAGTTGAATTGTTCGAAGGTGTTCGTGATGCAGCTTACACAATTATCAACAAAAAAGGTGCTACATACTACGGTATCGCAGTAGCCCTTGCTCGTATCACTAAAGCTATCCTTGACGATGAAAATGCAGTACTTCCATTGTCTGTATTCCAAGAAGGTCAATATGGTGTAAACAACATCTTTATCGGTCAACCTGCTATTGTAGGTGCACACGGTATCGTACGTCCAGTAAACATCCCATTGAACGATGCTGAACAACAAAAGATGAAGGCTTCTGCCGATGAATTGCAAGCTATCATTGATGAAGCATGGAAAAACCCTGAATTCCAAGAAGCTTCAAAAAACTAATCTTACTTTAGTTAAATAAGAGCCTCCAGTTGGAGGTTTTTTAGTATTTTAAAAAGAAAAACAGCTAATTCATATGAATTAGCTGTTTAATATTATTCAGCGGAGATAGCTGCTTTAGCAATATAGCTAAGTGGTTGGTTAAAGTGTGGCAAGAAGAACAAATCAAGCAATTGTAGACGGTCAATTGTTACTCCTTCTTGAATTGCCAATGAGAACATGTGGATTCCCATTGAGATATCCATGAGTGAAACCATTTGAGCACCCAAAACTTTACGAGTATCTTTATCATAAACAATCTTGATAGTTACATCTTCATTTTCATCCTTCATGAAGGGAGGTTTTTGAAGATCCGTTGATTCTACTACTGCTGGATTGAAACCAAAGCGTTTTGCCTTCTCTTCAGTCAAACCAGTAGAAACCATGTTCAAACCATAGATAGAGATACCATTTGATCCTTGAACACCGTTTGATTCAACATCACCACCACCGGCATTGTGTCCAGCAACAATACCTGAACGAATAGCATTTGAAGCTAAGGCAATGTAGTTGACATCGTCAAGAGCATTGTCATAAACCGTAGCACAATCACCAACAGCGTAAACATCCTTAACTGATGTTTCTTGTTTCTTATTAACAAGGTAAGCACCATTTCGGAATGTTTCCAATTTACCAGCTCCAAGGGCTGTATTAGGACGGAAACCAACAGCAAGAACAACCATATCTACATCGTACGCATTTTTATCTGTTACGATGCGTTCTACCTTAGTTTCACCTTCTACTGCTTTAACAGTTTCGCCAAAGGCCAATTGGATACCGTGGTCTTCCAAATTTTTAGCCATACGGTCTGTAAAATCGCGGTCATAGTATCCTGCCAAACATGTGTCAACAACATCAATAAGGATAACTTCTTTACCATGACGTTGGAAGGCTTCAGCCAATTCAACACCAATGTAACCTGCACCAACGACTGCTACACGTTTGATGTCTTGTGATTTATCGTTCAACTTATCAATAACTTCTTGAGCGTTTTGGAAAAGTTTAACGAATTGAAGGTTTTCAAGAGTCGCTTCGAAAGTACGGCTACCTTCTTTAATCTCAGCACCATCGATTGGAGGTAAGATTGGTTGTGAACCAGTAGCTAAAATCAATTTGTCATATGATTCAACATGTTCTTTACCATCAACAAGAGCTGTAACAGTTTTACCGTCAAAGTCAATAGACTCAACTGGTGAGTTTATATAAACTTTTGCACCCTTGCTTTCAAGGACTTCTTTGTTGGCATAGAAAAGGCCATCAGGACCTGAGATTTGATTACCAATCCAAAGAGCCATACCACAACCCAAGAATGAAATGTTAGAGTTTTGATCGAAAACAACTACTTCATTTTGGTCTCCGTAATTATCAAGAATAGTATTAATACTATAAGTACCAGCATGGTTAGCACCGACAACTACGATTTTTGACATAAATTTATCCAACTTTCTTTTGATAATAGATTACTATACAATTTTACCACAATTAGAAAACGGTTACACGTTTTATGCTCAAACTTTATTACTTTTTGAACAAAATAAGATATTTTGATTTAAAATCGTCATTTTATTAGCTCAATACATATTAACTAGTGTGCCATGTGAAATATTCTTATCACTGACTGACCCTAGAGTCTCTATCATTAAGCTATTATCAAATCCTAATGACTACTACTTGGCTCTTTGCCCACTCAAAAATAGAGTGAGTGACACTCCAACTCATTGAGAAGATGTCAACACTATTTTTGATTAAACTAACTCATTAAAATCCCAAATATCTGTCCAACCTTCATAAAATTCAGGTTCGTGACATACCATTAGGACACTACCTTTAAAGGCCTGAAGGGCACGCTTCAATTCGTCCTTTGCATCAACATCCAAGTGATTAGTTGGCTCGTCCAGAACAAGGACATTATTTTCACGATTCATAAGGAGACAGAAACGAACTTTTGCCTGCTCTCCTCCTGACAAGACCTGAATTTGACTTTCAATATGTTTAGAAGTTAAACCACATTTAGCTAGGGCTGCACGAACCTCAGCTTGATTTAGAGCTGGGAAAGCATCCCAAACCGCTTCAAGTGGGGTCTGACGTGAACCTTCTGCTTCTTGCTCAAAATAACCTAGGTCAATAAAATCACCTGTTTCAACTTCTCCTTCAAGAGGTTGAATAATCCCAAGTAAACTTTTCAGCAAAGTGGTCTTACCAATACCATTGGCACCGACGATAGCTACCTTTTGATTACGTTCGAAAGTGAGATTCAAAGGCGACTTAGTCAAAGGACTGTCGTATCCAATTACGAGATCCTTAGTTTGGAATATAAAACGTCCAGGCGTACGGCTTTCCTTGAAATGGAATTCAGGTTTTGGTTTTTCTGCTTGCAACTCGATGATTTCCATCTTATCCAATTTTTTCTGGCGAGACATGGCCATATTTCGAGTAGCAACACGAGCTTTATTACGGTTAACAAAATCTTGAAGATCGGCAATTTCCTTTTGCTGACGTTCATAGGCAGCTTCTAATTGTGCTTTTTTCATAGCATAGACAGATTGGAAATTATCATAATCGCCTGCATAGCGAACCAAATCTTGATTTTCAACATGGTAGACAATGTTAATAACATCGTTTAAGAATGGAATATCATGCGAAATGAGAACAAAAGCATTCTCATACTCTTGGAGATAGCGCTTAAGCCAGGCGATGTGTTCAGCATCCAAATAGTTGGTTGGCTCATCGAGGAGCAAGATATCGGGTTTTTCAAGCAATAACTTAGCTAAGAGAATTTTGGTACGTTGACCGCCTGAAAGATCCGTCACATCGGTATCCATACCAAAATCCATGACACCCAAGGCACGAGCAACCTCATCTATCTTGGCATCAAGAGTATAGAAATCACGAGTTTCCAACCGATCCTGAAGCTCACCTACTTCTTCCATCAAAGCATCAACATCGGCACCTTCTTCTGCCATAGACATATAAATCTTGTTGATACGTTCCTCAGTTTTAAAAAGCTCATCGAAAGCCGTACGAAGGACATCGCGTACGGTCATACCCTTTTCAAGGACAGCGTGCTGATCTAAATAACCCGCCGTCACATACTTAGACCACTCTACCTTACCTTCATCTGGCTGCAATTTCCCAGTAACGATAGACATAAAGGTTGACTTTCCTTCACCATTAGCACCGACAAGACCGATATGCTCACCTTTGAGCAAACGGAATGAGACATTTTCAAAAATGGCACGGTCCCCAAATCCGTGACTAAGATTTTTGACTTCTAAAATAGACATAACATATCTGGGCTAAAACAGTCTTTAGCCCTTTCCTTTCTTGACATTAACTTAGTTATTTTACCATTTTTTAGTGTAAATTTGGACCTTTGCTTATGTAAAATCGAAAAGAAAAAGCAGGACCCGCCTGCTCAATCTTTGGTCTTTTTTCAAAATGCGTTTGAAGACAGGATATAAAAGAGGAACCGCAATGATTGTAACAACTGATGTTCCAAAAGTTCCACCAATCTTGATCACTGAAGCTAGCATGGCAGCTTTTAAGGGGAGGGACGCAACGATGGTATTAATAATCGTATACTTAAGGAAATTCAAAATAATTTTGGTCAATGCAGCGATCACTCCAGCGATAATGACGTTAACTATTTTATCATTTGATTTTAGGAGCTTTTCAAAAACAAGATAGAGCACCAAACAGACAATCAAAGATTCTAAAATAGTAATCCAAACCTCAGCAGCATAGCCATTAAAAATATCAAATAGCCCTAATGCTACCGTTGCAACTAACGCACCTTTTCTAGCACCAAAAATTAAGATAGCAATTACAACCAAAGCATTTCCCAAATGGACAAATTGTGGTCCAAAAGGAATACGAATAAACTGTACAGTAACAATAATCAAGGCTGCATACAAACTCAATCCAACTAATTCACGAGTATTATCATTTTTCATTTTTCTCCTCCAATAGCTCATTAATGCCATTAAATAAATAACCGATATAGGGCTCATAACAGAGACCATATTTTAAAGGGCGACCACTTGAAAGTGTAAACAATAGGACTTTATTCAGGAAATCCAAAGCCAAATCACAAACCTTAAGAAAATCAAGGTTATGAAAATATCCGGCTGATAAAATGGCCGTCAGTAAGTCCCTGCTCCCATAAAAATGTGATTGATACCGTTTCCTCATTCGATAAATTACTTGATTGGTCTCCTTATCGAAATAAGCCAATCCGATCTTTTCAGTCTCAAATGAAATACCTGTTAAAATAACTTTTCGAGGTCCAAGCCTGCTCAAATCTCTCAGAAGATTCTCAATAATAGTCATATCATAGGAACCTTCCTCAAGATAAGGAGAACCCGTCAATAAGGCAGCTTCTGTCAGATTGGGAATTATGACATCAGCCTGTTGACAGAAATCTTTCATAGCTTCTACATAGTCTCTATTAAAACCTTGATAGAGACGGCCATTATCACCCATAATAGGATCCAACAAAAAGAGGAATCTTTTTTTCGTAAGACAATTGACTGACAAGGCCCAGTTCTTCTTCTGACTTGAAATAACCACCGACTAAGCCATCCACTCTAAAATCCAATCGCTTCCACTGCCCACAAAAACCTTGCATATCAACTGTAAGGTATCGTACATAGATATTGTCAAACTCACCAGTATGAGAAGACAAAAGAACCGTTGGTAAGGGAAGAACTTCAGTCTGACAAGCTGACATGATAGGAAGACTACTGGTCAAAGCAACCTTCCCAAAACCAACGAGATCATTGGCAACAATCACTGTGGTCATCTATTTTCCTTCCCAAACTTTTTTAAACTGTTTAATAAATCCTGTATGGAAGTAAATATAGTAGGCGAAAGCTGAACCAAGAATTGCGGCAACTAGATCAAAAGGAATTTTCATCATAGCATAGGCTGGTGTGCCATAGATAAAGGCTCTTCCAAAACCATAACCAAGTAGGTTGATAATTGCCCCAAGCAAGAGACCTAAAACAGCCCTAGGTTTACTCAATTTTCCTAATCGCCCACCTACAACAAGTGAGATAGCAAGAACTTGAAGGCTGTGTGTTGCTAGTGTTACCCACATAGGAAGAGGATAAAAAAGAAAATCTCCAATAAATGAGCCCACACCAGCAATTATGACTGCATCCATAGGTGGAAATATCAAACCAACCAAGAAAATGATAATACCGTTAAAATAGAAGTGACCTCCTGGAACAGGAATTGACAAGAGACTTGAACTCAAAATGACAACAAGTGCCATGAAAAATGCAGAGAGGGTTAAACGTTTTGCTGACATATCTAAAACTCCTTAGAAATAAATATAGTACAAGTTTATGAAAATTCTGACGATTAAACAAGTAGAGATTTCTCTATCTGACCGGGTACAGATGTGAGGCTATAAAAAATCACCACACATCCATGTGGCGATAAAGCTTATTGAGATTTATTATCAAAGTATTTGACGGGTGCATTTTCAAGATTTTTCAATGAAATATGAGCAGTCGCATCTGCTTCTGTACCATAGTCTGAGAATTCAATTATCAAGTCATGATCAAAATCAGACACGGCATAGTCAACAACAATTTCCTTAACTTCCTTAGGGCCAATCTTTGTCTTATTAGCAATCTTGTCTCTGTCATCGTCTTTAGAGAAGACCATTGTCGCAACCTTCAATTCTTCCTTCTCCTGTTTAACATCGAGAACCACTTTCATCAAAAGAGCGTAGGCATTCATGGTTTCTTTACTTGTGTTGCTAAGTTTATAGTGAACACGAATAGCTTTTTGACCTTCAGGGGATTCGATTTTAGTGGCAGAAAGAACTTGTACGCTAGCATCTTGTCCCACAAATTGCATTTTGTTTTTATCGTATGTCCAAGTAGACTCTTTATCCAGTGTACAGGCTGACAAACCAATAATGGTTAAGCAAGCAAGAGCGATAAGTCCTAAGACTTTCTTAAATGTCATTATTACAATCTCCTTAAACTTGTTTAAAATAGGAATTTAGTATTTCCTAATAACCTTTTTATTATGTCAAAATCTAATAATATTGTCAAATGTCTCCAAACATCTTGCTCTCAGAGAATAAATAGGGTAGAATAAAAAAATCTGTAAGGGGGTAGTTATGAGCATCTATCAAGAAATTGTTAAGACTATCGCAAAAGATATCCAAAATGGTAATTTGGAGAAGGGAAGTAAATTACCATCTATTCGTCAGATTAGTCAGACTTATGGTTGCAGTAAAGATACTGCTCAAAGAGCGCTCTTGGAACTTAAGTATCAAAACTATATTTATGCCGTCCCCAAAAGTGGCTATTATGTTCTAGAGGGCCCCTCTAAATCCAATGATACGGTTCTACTCAACCTTAATGACTATAATCAATTAGCTTACGAGGATTTTCGTCTTTGCTTAGATGAAAGTTTGGCAGACCACCAAGACTACCTCTTCAACTATTATCATGAGCAAGCTGGACTAAAAGAACTGGTTGAAGCATTAAAAAATCGCCTTGCATCTGACGACATTTATGTCAATTCAAATCAAATTGTCATTACTTCAGGAAGCCAACAGGCTCTCTATATCCTATCACAGATGGATTTCGGTAATGGTGCTCACAAAATTCTTTTGGAACAACCTACCTACCACCGTATGAACCATTTAGTCAAGCGTCAAAATCTATCCTACGAAACTATCAATCGCAATCTTGATGGTATTGACTTTAATCTATTAGAGGAGCACTTTAAAACTGGTCAGATTAAGTTTTTCTATACCATTAGTCGTTACTCAAATCCTCTTGGATTGAGCTACACTGCTAGTGAAAAAGAAAAGGTGGCTCAACTTGCCAAACAGTATAATGTCTATATCGTCGAGGACGATTATATGGGTGACTTTAGCGATAGTAAAAATCTACCAATTCACTACTATGATACCCAAAATCAGACCATCTATATCAAATCTTTTTCCATGGCACTTTTTCCAGGTTTACGACTAGGTAGCCTCGTCTTACCACCAAACCTTAAGACTACCTTTTTGTCCCACAAAGGACTTATTGATTATGATACCAACCTCATCATGCAAAAAGCACTTTCAATTTATCTTGATAATGGTATGTTCAAAAAAAATATTAAAAAACTTAAAGACCTTTTTCAACAAAACATGGCTAAAAGTCAGGAAACTATCGAGAAAGCTAAGGTTTTCATTCCCTATCAGATTTCTCCTAGACACATTACCTGGAAGCTTCCAAAAGGGGTCTCATTAGAGAATTTCAAAGCTCAGAAACAAATTCGCTTTTTAGAAACATCCTTTATAAGACCAACTTCTGAGACTTATATGCAAATAGGACATGGAAAAGAACTGAAGACTTTTTTAAAACTTTTGAAAATGATAGACTAAAAACTCAAACATACAAAAAAGCCATCAAAGCAATGGCTTTTTATTATTTAGTCTGTTCAAAGCGTAGGTGTACGATTACTTTGTCACCATAACCGTTACGCTCCAAATCTCGTTGTAAACGGTATGAAATATAATGCTCGGCGATATTGATGAAACCAGCTTCCATAAGACGATTTTCAACCAATGATTGAATCATGTTAATGGTTGGACGTTCCACTTGAGCATCTTGTAGATCAAGTGCTACTTTTTTAGTGACTTGAGCAAGGTTTTGTCGCCAAGAATCATCAAGAACATACACAGTCTGTGCTGCTTTTAAGATGGCTTGGTAGATTTTA
>OGQN01000836.1_pt1 | contig 27033 bp, 19 predicted proteins | sample 1553231 | NCBI WGS metagenome assembly OGQN01 (sample SAMEA2579950, study PRJEB22360) | human gut metagenome | biome: human gut; feature: human-associated habitat; material: faeces | place: Denmark | collected 2008/2010 | reverse complement strand
TTTTTTGTGGCGCATTTTTGCATTTTTCGAATTGCGCCACAAACATACTATCTACGCCAGAGCGATTTTAGCATTAATCAGCGGATGACGACGCGGCGCGAGTCGTCGCCGACAACGACGATGTAGAGTCCGACGGGGAGCTCGATACGGGTTATGCCGGGAGCGGCGGCCAGCGAGGCGCGCCGGATGCCGTCGAGGCTGTAGACGTTCACGTCGATAGCTTCGGCCGCGGCGACGTCGACTGCGAGATCACCGTCGAGGTTATAGGCGTCCCAGACGCGGCGTTCGGAGATGACATCGCCGAGGGCGCCGAACGAACCTGTCAGGCTGACATCGTCGAGGGCCACGCGCGCGCCGGAAGTCTTCACAAACCTCACGCGCAGGTCGGCCTCGTCGCCGGTGAGGTCGACAGCGGTCTCGCGCCAGTCGGAAGTCGGAGTGACTGTGGTGACGCGCTTCCAGTTTTTACCGCCGTCGGCGCTGATCTCAACGGCAATCTCGGCGGCTTCGCTGTCGAACAGGCGCGTCATGAAGGTCAGTTTCGAGAACAACCCGCGCGGGCCGGTAGTCATCTCGGCATAGCTTCCGGCGTCGCGGTTGAAGCGCACGCCCTGGCTGCCCGTGTGGGCCACGCGGTCGTCGGCGAAGGCGCCGGCACCGTCGAAGCGCCACGAGGCGGCGTCAAGCTCGAGAGTCTGCTCGCTGTAGCCCGCGCTCTGCATGGCCTCGAACGATTCGAAGAACTCGCCTGCGGCCGTGCCGTCAGATATTGTGGCCATAGCCCGCAGATCGTCGAACACATATCCATCGGCACTCATTGTCACTGCCGAATAGAACACACCCTTGTCGGCCGAGTTGACACGGATAAAGAAGTGGTCGTCGTCGGGATCGAGGATGACGGCCCTGAACCAGCGGCTGCGGTCGGTGCTGACCTCGAAAGGAGCGTCGACACTGACCTCTATCTCATGGTCGATCATATAGGCGTCGACTGTGACCGAAATATCGCGGCTCGGCTCGCCGGGACGGGCGGTGAACACGAGATCTTCGTCGGGCAGCGCATTGATCTCGGGCAGATCGGAATGGGTTGTGACGGTGACATGGTTGCTCTCCAGGCCGAGACCGGTGACCCAGTAGACGTATGTCGAGCCTTCCTCGAGCCCCGTGACCCTGTAAGATGTTGCGCCGGCCGCCATCTGACGCGGATAGCCCGCGAGATTGCTGCCGTTCTGAGTGACATAGAGAGTGTAGACAGTCGAAGCCGAACCGACATTCACCCAGTTGGCTGTGAACGCGTCGCGGTCGATATTCGTCGGCTGGTTGGCGGGAATGCCGCTGACAACGTCGCCGGTGAGTTTAACTGTCGCCGTGGCGCCGTCGCCGCTGAAAGTCAGTGTGGCCGACGTCTGCGACGCGGCCGTCGGACGGTAAGTGACTGTCACCGACGTACCGGCGTTGACAGCCGAGGCCGACAGCGAGGCGGGACTGACAGAGAACCCGGCGCCGCTGACGGTGGCGCTGACGTTGGAAGTGAAGCCTTTGCCCGACACACTGACGGTCGTGCTGACGGCGTTGTTGAGCGTCGTGCGGCCCAGGTTGACAGTCTGGCCGTTGGACGGACGCACGAATGAGGCTGTCTCGGGAGCAGAAGAGTCGCCGTTCCAGGGGGTCGTCTTCTTGTTGCCCCAGATATGTTCGGCGAGTTCGGGATGGTCGATAAACGGATTGCGGTTGTTCTGACGTTTCGCGACAGCCTCGTTGCGGTCGAGCTCTTTCTTGCTCACGGGGTCTTCGCGATGCCATTTCAGAAGCAGGTTGACCGTCCATTCCTTGAAAGCCGGATACTTGTTGCCGGCCATGGCGTCGCTGTGCCACGACGAGATTCTGTCGTTGTAGCAGGCCGCCATATAGAAATAGCTGCGGGCGAAATCGCCCTTATACTGGTCGTCGGGCTCGAAGACAGTGCCGCTGTAGCCGGGGAAAGTCGACTTTCCGAGACGTCCGAGCGCTTTTATGCCGTCAACAGGGGCGAGCGTCGTTCCATTCTCACACTCGCCGAACGGATAATTGCCGCGCTGTCCGTTGACCTTGCCGTCGGTGGGATAAATATGATAAGCCTCGCTATACATGGGGCTGGCGTCGTCGAACCAGCTTTTCGGCAGAGAATGCTCACGGTTGTAACATCCACCGAGCTTAGATACGTTTCCGCACTTCTCGCCCGCATTCCAGCGCTTGGTCGAATACATATCCCAGATCTTGCCGTTATCGTCGACGTCCGACGATCTGTAGAGATCCCACAGGCCGCTGTAGCTCACCGTAGTGTGCGACGAAATCTTATTGCAGAGCGCCGTAAGCAGGGCCGCGCCGCTCTTTCCCTTGCAGGAATCATAATATCCCGACGGTTCGGCGCCGGTGGCGCTGCCGGCCGATGTGACGGCAAACGCCGTCAGTATAAACAGCTTAAATGTTTTCATGATGATATCGTAGAATAGGTAATAAACCCGGAAGACGGGAACGGCAAAATTACAAATTTTTCATCAGAAAACACTACTTTCCCGAAATTTGGATTCGATTGGAAAGAAGGCACTACAATACGTCTGTAAGCTTGCTTGCACCTTCAATTATCGCCATAGTTTACCACAATGACTCATAATACTCTTCCAGACTCCTGTAACGCGATTCGAAATCATGGATAAGTTCGGCTATTCTTTCTTCGATTTTCTGAACGATACTGAAATTATTAAGGACTGAGTTGGCTACTGTGTCAATGGTTTCCACCAGCACCTTATGGTAGTTTTCATTACCCGAAATGAAGTCCCACAATTCCTTACCTACCAACGTCTTCTGCGCCCAGTCATTCAAATAGGTTTTAAGGAGGCCCGCAGTGACAGTTGTTTCGGCTTTCTTACCGTAAGTAATTCCGATATAACCTCGGTGTCCATCTTTTTCGACACGTCTGATTTCTTCTCCGTAATGCTTAACCTGCGCAGCATCCATATCATTGAACCCACTTTTGATTTCCAAGAATGATTTAACTTCCCCCAATCGGTCGATTACCAGATCCCATTTTGTTCTTCCGCCTTCTTCATAATTTTTTCCGTCGAAGATAAATTCATTTGAATACAACAGCAGATTCTGCACTAGAAAACCCATAGACGTGACTATACTCCTACCGATTGCCTGATAAGCATTATATCTGACAAATTCCTCCGGGGTTTTCAGATTTAATGCAGTGCAAAGAATGGGATTCGCATTGAACGTCTCAATCGAGATCGAGGAAAGCATTGCAATCTGTTTCACCAGAAACTCCTTTGTCAGTATTTTTATAAAATTCCGAACAATACCGATCCCGGGATCAACCTCGCCTTGAAACGATATTATAGCATTTTCTTCTTTAGAGGTTAGAGGTCTGAAACACCTTTCTCCTTCAATTGTCCTCAAGCCGTTGAGGTCGGAAATACTGGCGCTCTTAAAGCCTTCAACGGTCGAAAAGTTTCCGGCTATTACATGCAGTTTACTCTTGAATGCTTCGGAAAGAGCACCAGCATAACAAATTGAGCAACCCTTTACTATGAGATTATATAGTGTCGCAGCCATCAGTCAAAATTTAATGTTTGTGTTTCTGTTAAAGCTAAATTAAGATCTTTATCGGTAGTATTCTTATATCTTGAATATGGCACCCGATTAACCATATCTTCATTGCCGGTGAGTTCGCCGTTTTCGAATTTCACTATCTGCGAAGCGGCCATATAGCCGAGCCCAACAGGCACAGCATTACCGATCTGCTTATAAACATCTGCAATTTTCCCGCTGAACTTCCAGTTGTCAGGAAACTGCTGGACTCGGGCATATTCTTTTACCGACAAAGGTCTGAGTTCGGTTGGATGGCAAATAAGAGTGGCAGGCATGATCGGACTTGTAACCAAAGTAGGAGAAGGCTTATCATTTGAAAGTCTTCTTAAAAAGCCGGTTTTACCACCCCCAAGATCATAGGCCTTCCCCATGGCCTCTCTTGCGACTTCAGACGGAAGAGATGTCCAGTTCTGGCCTTCTTTTACCAACGGCATATATTGAAGCATTTTTCTGCTCAGAGGAATATATTCCGATTCATCGGCTTCGGGAAGATCGGAGATAACATCGCCCAGTGTAACCCACTTTTTAGTCGATGCCTCACCCTGTTCACTATGGGTAGGTTGAGGCAACGGAATTCTTTTTGTCCCTTTTGCTCCAAATATTATCACACGTTCTCTTATCTGTGGCACGCCATAGTTTGCGGCATTGAAAAGAGCAAAACTAATGCAATAGCCCAGCTTCTTAAATTCATTAGCCAGAAATCTTATAACACTGCCATTAAGATTCTTAATGCTGTCATATTCCCTGAACTCATCAGGCACAGCATTAAGTTTTGCCGACAATATGCCCCTGACATTCTCCAGAATGAAATATCTAGGCGACAGATCTGACACAACCCTAAGATATTGAATTATAACATTGCCTCGGAAATCATTCAGGCCCCGGCGTGCGCCGGCCGTACTGAAGGCCTGACATGGCGGTCCACCTACAACCATGTCAATTTCATCTTTTTTCAAGCCCGATACTGAAAGCATTTCAGCTGATGACACAGTGGTAATATCCCTGTCGATAACAGGGATATCGGTATTGTTGCGTATCGTGGATGCCGCTTGTTTATTCATTTCCACACATAGCCTTATATCCACGCCAGCTTTTTCTATCCCTAAATCCAGACCCATTGCCCCGGAAAACAGGGATATCGCTTTTAATATGCTCATTTCAATTTTTTATAACCATCTGCAAATTTACAAACTTTTAGTTGAAAACTTGTTGTAAACATTGTTTTTGCCAAAGAGGACTAGCTCATCAGATGAGGTTTCGCCATAAACGGCAGATCACAGCACTGCTTATTCCGAACAGATAAAACGGAGCGCCTGCCGGTCGGGAGGCGCTCCGAAACCCAATATTCTCAACGGCCTCTACAGCCTGATCGCCATCGCAGTGATATTCCCGGCTGTCGTCGCCGCCGGAGCCGGCAGCCCGCTGCGCGGCAGAAAAGAGATCGCACTCTGCAAATTCCTCGGCGAGATCTCATATCCGCTGTATATAACCCACTACCCGATGATCTATGTCCAGATGAACTGGGCCGCGCGCCACCCCGACGCGCCCGCGTCGACCCACATCTGGGTTGCCGTCTGGATTTTTGTCACCTCGATAGCCGTCGCCTATGCCTGCCTGAAAGTCTACGACCTACCTGTGCGTCAGTGGCTTACCAGCCGTCTTCGCCGCCACGCCTAAATTTTTGTTTGGTAATTCGAAGAATCATACTACCTTTGCAGCGCTTTTGGTTCAGGAGTGAACCATTCGGGAGGACAAGTGTTTTTATGTTATAAAACATAGTTATTGAGCAATAAACATCGGGCGGCATCCTGCCAACCGATATATGTCTAACTAAATATTACGACGATTATGAAACATTTCCTTTCACGCGCCCTTCGTTGGTATTGCGATGCCGCAGCCGCCATTTACGTGCGCCCCGAAGAGGCTAAACATTCAGAGTCTGTCACCCGCTAAGCCTTAAGGCTCTGCCACTTACCTAAGATTTATACCATACCAGTAAATAACCGGAGGTGCCCCGCGCGGGGCACCTCCTAATTATTTTTCCGGGCGGCCACAGGGGCCGCATGACACAGAGATATTACTTCACGAAAAGCTTGAACACGTGTCCGTCGGCATCGACAAGATATATGCCGGGCGCAACGGTAACGACACACGGGTCGGTCGCTGTTCCGGAATAAACGGTGCGCCCCATGGCGTCGTAAATCCTGACTTCGCGACCGCTGCATCCCGATACAACAATCGACTGCTTATAAGTCGAGACAGTTACTTCATGACCCATCGAAGCCGACACTCCGGCTGTTTCAAGAATGAGCCCGCGCGTGGGCGCCGACTCCCCGAGAGATGGATAGACCGCGGTAACGCGATATTCATGGCTTCCGTTGGCGGCGTCGGTGTCGTTCCAAAACAGCTGCGCGGCAAGGCAGTCGCCTGCTTTCGAGTTGTCGCGATAGATGTTATATGATTCGGGGCTGACTTTCTGAGTCCCGGCCGAGAAATATCTGACATCGTCGATATGGAGCATCGTTCTCGAATTATTTATACGCGAACGGATAGCCATACGCTTAGCTCCTTCGGGCAGACGGGCACAGACAGTCGACCAATAGGCCGGTATCGGTTTCAGCCCGGTCATTCGCGGCAGCTCGACAAAGTCGTCGGGATCAGTGCTGCCTGTCGAATAGAGGACATCAAATTCAGGAGGCACTACGTTAAACAATCCGCGAACCTTGAATGTGACCGTCTGGGCCGATCCGTCGAGTTCGGGAGTGATCGCCCAGTCGTCGGTCTCTTCGAAGTCATCACTCGACAAAGAACAGAGGAAATATTTGTCGTCGGTGCCGGTGATCACATTTCCGAAAATTTCTTCGAACTCAGAGCCGTCAAAGACAAAGAACGAAGAAGTCGTTACGCCGGGAGTGTACTTCGGAATCGGACGTGCAAAATAATCGCAGCCGGGCTTGCCGTCGCGGTCAATGAAAATCCAGTCGTTATAGTTCGAACTGAAAGCGAAAGCCTCGCCATCATTGAATTTCTCTTCGGCTTCGGTATGATAGACGGCTGTCGGGGCTGTCCATGAAATGTCGACGCGTCCGGCTTCATTCTGCGAGCCGGTCAGATTTTCAGGAGCAGGGAGGCGCGTCAGCTGCGGATCGACAATGGCCGAGACGCTGTTGTTATCTGTGTCGGCATCGCCGTCGATCTTCACGGCCGCATTGAGCGTCAGCGCTCTGGGCTCATCGTAGCCCGGCATCTCGATCTCAAATTCATGGCAGGCCGTCTCGCCCGTAGCCAGAGAGGCGACCTCGGCCGCGTAAGACTCGCCGTTGACATCGAGAGTCAGAGTGTAGCTGTCGGCAACTTTGGCACCATGATTAGTGATCTTCACAGACGCCGTGAACTTCTCGCCGGGCTTGACAAAGTCAGGCACGTCGAGACGGTCTACGCTCATATCGGCAGGTGCGACCGACTTGATGGCGATGTCGTCGATGATCGTGTAGATATATTTTTTCACGGTTCCGACAATCTTCACCTGCACCGTCTTGTCGGCGAAATCCTCAAGGCTGACGGTCAGGCGACCCCACTGATGAGGGGCGGCAAGGTCGTCGACAACCTTGCTGGCGACAGGAATCCATTTGTCGGTTCCTTCGACAAGCACTTCAATGCCGATCTCATTTGTGTTGGCATCATTTTCGTCGGTATTGTTGAAGACCCAGCATGAGAAAGCGGGATTCTCCTGAACCGACAGACGCACACGCGGCGAAGTAAGCGACGACGAAGCGCCAACCGTTGCGCCGACCATATAGAGGAATCCGGCGCCGGTTTTAGCGAAGATACCGGGCTGCAGCACACCGGTGTTAGTCCAGTAGGCATCATCTTTAAGCGACTCACACCAGAGGGTGACAGCCGGATAATGGTCAGACACTCCGATTTCAAGTCTGTCGGTATATTCATCCTGCGGTTCGCCGACAATCAAAGGCTCGCTGAGAGCGCAACGGTCTTTCTCGATACCCGATTCGCTGACGGCATAGAGTGAATATTGCTTCCACTGCTGGGGGTCATGACGCTTCAGGCCGTCGAAGTCGAGTTCGGTTCCGGTCATGTCGCGCTTTATTTCTCCCGACCAGTAGAGATCGTTGATCGTATAGGTCAGACGCGAGGGATCAATTTCGTTTCCGTTGCGGTCGGTGGTGACACGATCCCATGATGCGTGCATCTTGCCATATTCGGTCTCGACGACCCTGAAGTTCTCGGGAGCAGCGGCAATATCCTGGCCGACAAACGCCTCGAAAGCATCGCAGATCTTTCCGGCGCCGGCCTCGTTGTAGGCGACCGCTTTCCAGCTGTAGTTGCCGGGGGCGTCCACGTCATCGGTAAAGGTCAGGTCTTCGCCCGGAACCGGGTTGGTGAACGTCTTGACCAGTTCGCCGTCGCGCATCACGTCTAGCTGCGTCAGCGATGTCAGCGTCTTGTCCGAAATATCCTTGACGGGGGCTTTCACCGTGACGTCGGCCCGGAGCTCGCCGTTGACCTGACGGCTGACGCTTACGACAGGTGCTGCCGGAGCATTTTCGGCCACGCCGGTGCTGAACTCGAAATTGTCGATCGAAAGGATATTTCCGCCCTGGGTCTTCTTGGTATAGCAGAAGAAGCCGAAATAATAGAATCCGTCGGCCTGAGGCGTGAAGGAGGCTTTCAGCACAGTTGGAGAATCAGACCCGCCGGTTACAGTCCATCGTCCGAGATTTTTGCCTGATGACAAGGCGGCAGCCGTGGGCGCGGTGGCGGCATCGAGAGAAATCAGCTCTTCTTTCCCGGAAGCGCCGTTGGATATCGAGGCCTCGATACTGATGAAATATGTCTTGCCACGCTCGAGATATGCCGAAGGGGTTATGAACCAGTCATTGTTGTTGGTCGTCGATGAAGGATTGAAAATAGCCAGATTGCTGTTGCCGAGTTTCCAGGTGTTGCCGTCGTTGTTGCCGTCAATGATGGTGTAGCCTATGATAGAGCGCCGCGAGTCGTTGAAATCCTCGGTGAACGGCGGAATGAGGTAACCGAGGGCGTAAGCTTCGGTATAATTGGCCACCAGCGACGGAATTTCCTCGTTGAACACTTCGACCGTATAATAATAGCGCGTGAAGTTTTCGGGGAAGTCGGCTGTCGATTCGCTGAAGCTGAGATCCTTGGTTTTTTCTGCGACAACGACTTCGCCGGGATAGCGCCTGACAGTGTAGCTGAGATTCTCTTTGTCGAGATAGCCCTGAACATATCTGAGGTCGGGTTCTTTCCAGGTCACGGTGAATGTTTCGCCGACCTCATCGTAGGTGAGAACGGGAGCAACCGCGGGCGGGACAGCGCGTCCGGCGTATGCCGAAACTGTCTCGGTTCCCGACTCAACCTCGCCGTTGATCACCTTCACTCCGAACTGATACATCCCTTCGGCGGGAACAGTAACGGGAACGTTGACTACCTCACTGTAGGCGCATGTGCCTGTCAGCACGGTTTCTCCGAAAGTTATCTTATAAGTCAGGCCGTCCCCCTTGCCTCCGTCGAGATTGCTGTCGGGAGCCTTGAAACTCAGCGTGCCTGAGAGAGTCTTTCCTTCGAAGGTCACGGAGATATCGGTCGGACGGTTCGGAGTCGACGGATCAGGCTCTACCATGGCGAAGAGAGCCGTCGGGAACATATCGGCGTTATCGTCGTAGGTCTTGACGGTAGTCGACGCGCCGGTGGCCAGATCGAGCTTGACAAGCCGCGTCGGAGCATACTGTTTTTCCTGCACGAGCCAATAGAACGTATTTGTGTTGGGATCAATGACTGCGCCGTCAGACTTATACGGCTTTTCGCCGGTCGCGCCGATAACGGTTACAGCAGCGGTCGACTTGTCGATGCTACAGAGCGAACTGCCGGTCACCCCGGTGTCGTCGCGGGTGATCTTCGTGCCATAGAGCATGCCGTCGGCATTGATGGCGATAGCGTTCCACTCGCCCGGCAAAACACCGATGTCTGTCGTATTGACAGTCCAGGCCCAGTCGGAACCGTCGTATGACATTGTGAAAAGCCTGTATCCGCCGTCGGCCGGCGAGATCGCGTAAATTTTGCTGTTTGTCGGGTCGACTGTCTGGGCGGTAGCGAAATTGCCGGCTGTGAGCATATCTTCGCCGACGCTATTAAGCCAGCCGTCATCGTCGAACATAATATCGTAGATATACCAGGTTCCGTCACCGGTCAGCTCGGGCCCGTAGACATGATGGAGATAATAGTAGCCGTTGATCCATGCCGCCGACTGCATTTGAAATATTGCCGAGAAATTCCCGTCCATTGCAACCGGATCACCGCCGTCGGTCGGGAGATTATAGAGCGTAGTGCCGTAATTGACTGTATTGAACGCACAGAGAGTGAACTTCGAGGCGCTCTTTGCCGGCCCGTTCCTGCGGCCGTCCGCAGCGAAGCCGCGATAGGGCAGCAGCGGTTTTGATTTGACGAGCTTGTGGAGAAGCGGAATGCGAACCTGCGCGGTTCCTACAACGGAGTTGGCGCCCGCATCAGCTCTCTGAGCAAAAACCGATTCGGTCAGTAACGCCGAAATAGATGCCAGCATCATTGCCAGCATCCAAAGCCTGTTTCGTTTCATAGATTGGTAGAAGTAACAATTTAGATAATAATATGTGATGTTTTGTGATAATGTGTGAAAATGTGGATTACGCAAATTTAAGCACAATTCCCACTATTTACCCCCCCCATTTGTTAAAATACCTTAAATAGCTGACATTTTGCTTACGCCGGCATAATTATAAATCACGAGCCGGCATATCAATGTCGGCTCGTGAGACGCGTAAGCAATGTGCAATATCCCGGATTACTTAGAACGGGAAATTTGATGGATTACATTTCCATTGTTGTCAATCAGGGAAAGCGTAAGTTCGGTCGGAGTGGCGGTTAAGACAGAGAACCCGGGAACACCGCTGCAGAACACTGTGCCGTCCGTTACCTCAACATCCGGGCGCGACAGCGATCCTGATGTATTGACTACATAATCAATCCCGTTCTTGCGGATGTGCTGGAAGTTGTGGATATGCCCGCAGAGATACATGTCCACTTTGTGTTTCCTCAATATCGGATCTACTTTTTCCTGCATATCTTCGCGCTCACTGCTCTGTTTCGGAGTCTGGGCATAGACGGGGTGATGGCCTGCCACGATGGTCCAGTCGACATTGTCGTCGCGGCTGAGTTCATTGTCGAGCCAGCGCAACTGGGCGTCTGTGTCCTGCCGGTTCGCATCGGGATATTCTACGACATCCGAATGGTATTTGTCGATAATCGGCGTAGTGTCTATGAAAACTACTTTGACACGTGTGCCGTCGTTGTCGAATATGCGTGTGTAATATCGCGAGGGCATCATCCAGCGACGGCTGATGCCGGAATAATCAATCACTGCCTGTGTGTTGCCGCGATATTCATGATTGCCAAGAACCGGACACCATTCTACCTGAAGCTCGGGATGCGAATAAATCAGCTCGTAGTCAGTCAGCCACAATGGATCGTCCACCGACTCGATGCCCAGATAATGATGGGTGTCGCCAAGCGCGAGAAAGGCATCCGGGCCCACTGCCTCGGCGACTTTGCCCATCAATGCGGCTATCGGTTTCTGCTGATAATATCCATTACGGCCAAGGTCATTGCCGATCATCAGTTTGACATCGCCGTCGAGTTCTGTCGCCGCTGTCTGCGAATTTGCGCTCAAGCCGGCTGCGAACAGCAGAATGCAGGAAAATATTTTGCGTATCATATACATTATCATTTCTCACCTAATGCTCCGAAATAGGGTTTGAGAGCCGGTGACTGGTATAACTTTCCGTTGATTTCAATACCGTTTGCAAAGCAAGGGGTGACATTGGCCGATGTTGCTCCCAGAGCAGGAGAATCTGCTGAAAGATGGAAGTCCCATGCGGGATTATAACCATATTCAGTCAGGCCGACGGCATTTATGTCGAAATTCACAAAGCCCGGATTCACAAGATTGTCCTTTGTAGCGATCACACTGTGGATATCTACCGCGGGATTATAGTTCTTATGCTTATAGTTATAGCCTTCATAAGAGTAAGCTACGTTGCTTTCTTCGGGATATACGATCGGGCTTTTCTGCGTTCCGGATACATACATATTATAGTCGATGACCGACTTGTCGTCAAAACCGGCGTCAGATGCATTCGGATTCTTGTAATTGGGAGTCATTGCCCGGAACTTACAGTTCACCATCAGATTGTTCACTACATTTGCCAGACAGTTTTTCTCGACATATACGCATCCCCCCTTTTCGCCGTCACGCCGCCAGCCGGCATTGACTATGGTATTGTTATATGCATTCGCAATGGCTTGCCCGCGGTTTTCGCTCTGTCCGGAGGAAGAGAGCTTGAGTCCGTTGGTATTGGGGCTGAACATTATGTTCCCCGCTATGTCGGCCCGGACGCCGGCTTTGATATTGACAGCTTCGGCACCACTATAGCCATTGGCTGCGAAGACATTCCCCGCTATAATCGCCGATCCTCCCATAAGATAGATTCCGTCGCTCCATCCATTGCGGATTATTGAATTCGTTATAACGTATTTGCCGTTGATATTATTCGTTGTAATCTGAGGATAGGCGTCATCACCGGCAGTGTAAATTCCGGCTGTGGCCGACGGTGATCCTTCTATTACCTGGCCTCCGGTATACTCGATCACTGCATGGTCAATAACCATCTCGGCGCACGTTTCCGTGGCCACGATGCCACCCCAGAGGCCGGCAAAAGTGTTTGACGGTGTGCGTTTGGATTCTTCGACTGTGAAGAGTACGGGCTGCTTCTCACTTCCGAGCACATAGAGATTTCCCTTGACAATAATCTCTATCGGGGTATGGTTGATTCCGACTCCCGAAGTCGAGACTATCACTTTCACTCCCGGTTCGATGGTGAGGCTTTCACCTTCAGGAATCACGAGGTGACGGTCGAGTTTTATCTCAGAGCCGGCAGCCCATGTACCCGACACTTTCATTTCGGTATCGGTGACCTCAGTATTGACCGAAGGAATTGCCGGTTCGTCTTTATCGCTGCATGATGCGAGCGACATCGTTGCGCCAATCATGGCTACTAACAGTACTTTTTTCATCTGCATGAATTTGTTGTTATTAGGTTGGTTTTATGATTATCAGTCACAGCTTGTATCTGATTCCAATCAGCACGGTCTGTCCGTAATACTCCTTGCGTTCGACGACATTGCCTCCGACACGCTCGACATCGGCGAGGCCGGCGGTGTGCGGCCCTTTATGATAGTATCTTATCATCGGAAGGTTGAGCAGATTGGTTGCTTTCAAAAATATCGACACAGCGCATCTAAATGACTTCTCGGCCGATATTTCCATGCGGAAATAATCGTTTTCCCAGATATCGTTGTCATACCAATTGCTCACGTCAGCAAGTCTTCGGCTTATGAAACTACCGGTGACCTGCGCGTCCCAGCCGTTACGGGTATCCTTGAAAAGGAGCGAGAGGTTGGCAACATGTGCTGCCTGGCCAAAGAGAGGACGGCTCTGTCTGACAGTGATTATATCGTTCCCCTCCATTGTGCGCTTGTCTGTGGTTATGCGCGAATGGGTAAAGGTATAGTTGGCTTTAATGCCGAATCTGTTGAAAAATTTCAATATGTCGATTTCAACTCCCATATTGTCGGCGTTGCCCATGTTCACAGGCATATAATAGGTATCCTGCCCCTCGTTGATAAGTCCGTATTCTATGGGATTCTGAAGATGCTTGTAAAAGAGTCCTGCCATGAATTGCTCCGAAGCTTTCGGAAAGAACTCCCACCGCAGGTCGATGTTGTCGGCCACCGTATGTTTCAGTGAAGGGTTTCCTTTCTCTTTGTATTCTTCATTGATGATGCTATAGGGGACAATCTCGAAGAAACTCGGGCGGTTGATGGCCCGGGCGTAACTTAACCGCAGATTCATACGGCCGGTCAGAATTCGTTTTATGTGGATGCTCGGCAGATAGTCCGTGTACTTCTGTCGTCCTGTAGGGTCAACGTCACGCGGGAATTTCAAGACATAACCCTGATCGGTGTTTTCAATACGCAGACCCGCGATTAATTCCCAATTCGGCAGATTAAGTTTTGCCATCGCATATCCGGCTCCAACTTTCTCATCGGCATCATAATTCAGAGGATCTCCCACATTGCCGAACTCTCGGGGAGTAATCATTATCCCGTCAAGATTGTTCCAGTCTTGTCCGAAAACCTGGACATGGCCGTTGCCGGTGGCTGAGTCGAAGGTATACTCATTGAAAAAGCTATTGCGTTTCTTGGAGCGGAACATACCTCCAATCGAGAAATTCCAGTTCCTGTAGTTATAGGAGAGATCAATATATGCAGCCCCGTCTCGGTCAGAATTATGTTCCCAGCGACGCACCGCCGCACTACTCGTTGCAAGATGGCTGCCCTGAAGATAGACGGTCGCATTGTCCGGGGTGAGGCTTGTGGCATTTGAGAAAACTACCTTCCAATCAATACGAAACTTATCATCAAGCAAGAGATGGGCGCCTTGTAGAGTCGAATTGAAAATGTTCTGGCGGTTCCATCGCAAACGCACTGACGCGGTGTTGTCATCCTGCGCCTGTCGCGTCTGTTCATTTGTCATGGTAAGCCATCCGTTGTACCACGAGAGTTTATGCTGAGGTGAGACCATCCAGTCAAGTTTTCCGTGTATGGCGAGGCGCCGACGGTTATCTGAATATTCCCTGTGCTCGACACCATTTGTCATATATGCCGAACGGTAATACCAGCCGCTGTTTTTCCCGCGATTAAGATTCTGATAACTCACCGAGGCTATGACACCCAGCCTGTTTCTGAAGAAACGGTCTCCATATGATATGCCGGCGAGAATATCGGGCAATGGACGCGAGCTCTTTACGCGCAGATTGGAACTTGTGAAATCTGTTCCTTTTACGCCGTAATCGCCGGTTGTCCCTTTTATCTCGTTCGGGGACTTGCGCTGAATATCTTTATGGTTGAATGAAAGAAAGTCACGATCAAAATACAAAGCGTTATATCCGGTTGTGATGTTTGCATTCAATAACCGCCGCGATGGCGCATCCTTCATCACAAGATTGACAGCACCCCCGATTCCGTCCCCTTCAAGGTTAGGCATCATCGACTTGTAAACCTCTATGCGGTCAAGTATCTCCGATGGAAATAAATCAAGAGGGACAAAGCGGTTTTTGTTATCGGGACTCGGAATTTTCACACCGTTTACCAGAGTATAATTGTATCGTTTGTCCATTCCCCTGAGGATAGCATACTGCCCCTCGCCTGATGAATTACGTTCAGTGGTGACACCCGACATTTTCTGAATTATGTTTCCCACAGTAATGTCGGGGGAAAGTTCCATTGCGCGGGCGCTCATAACATTAACGACATTCATTGAATTCCGCTCAATCAAACGGGCTCCTGACTCTGTATTAGAAACTGATGCCATAACCACAACTTCAGAGAGTTCGGCGGCCGACTCAGCCATCTTAATAGTCAGTGGTGTATCTCCCGGACTATTTATGATTTGAGTCTGATAGCCCAGATAAGAGCATACTAAAACAGGCGCCTTGAGATCGGTAGACAATTTGAATGTCCCGTCAAGCCCTGTCGTTGTTCCCGTCTGGGGAAGCTGTTTCACATAGACCGTGGCACCGATAAGCACTTCGCCGGTTGACGAATCTACTACAGTGCCGGATATTTGCCGTCCGAAAGCAGAGTAATACAGAATCAAGCCGAGTATTAGCAACGTGATACGTTTCATTCGCAATGATATGGTTTTACGCTGCAAAATTATCCTCGGGTTATTTCATAAATGTTGTGCGTAGGTAAACAAATTATTACAACAGCACTATTAACTTAGAATTCGTCCGAGCAAATTATCCTGTCCGGGCGTAGACGTGCCTACTACTGGTCAATCTTTCCCGCTGGGTTATATATGCGGAGAAGTGTATCCAATCCAAATATCAGACGCGGTCAGAAAGCACCGGAGGTGCGATAATTCTACAACCGGCGGTGTAAGCCGCCGGAAATTCAACAAAACAGTTATGCGTGCAAGCCGCGGAGAGCGCGCGCAGCCACGCAACCGGCGTTAGCCAAGGCTCGCGGCCACATTCAGGACGCGGAAAATCATATAAAAATAGAGTTCTGCGACGCCAACTGTCACATTCAGGACAAAACAATACCTTCTTACAGGCCGAGGCGGAATCCGAGCTGAACGATGCCCTGATTGCCCATGCCGGCTTCGAAGTAGAGCCCGAAATAGCGGTTGAAATCATATTCTATGCCAATGGGCGAGCATTGCCAGGCGAAGCGCGTGTTGTTGTAGCTTTCCTCCCACGACGGCGAGAAATAGCCCAGCGTTATGCCGACGGCGCCATGACCGTAGAACACCCATCCGTTGGTATAAAGATAGGTGAAGCGGAAGTTCGCCATCAGGTTGTGCCACGTCGCGTCGACATCGCGGTCGAGATGGTCGGCTCCGCGCAGCCCCGGCGACGACGAGAACCCGTAGCTCAGTCCGATTATCCACCGGTCGGCCAGACGGCGCGCCAGTTCGACGTTGACAGTTCCCCAGGCGTTGCTCAGGTCGTAGTGGTTGCGATAGGTCGCCATATAGTTTGTGGCCGGAAAAGCGCCGTAGCTGACCGAAAGCTCGGTCGCGCGCTGAGGCGACTGGGCCGCTGCGCCCGTAACGGCGAGAATGAGCGCCAGAGCCGCCGTGATAAGTCTCTTCATCATTTGGTTTCGCGTTTGATATTTCAATTTCAACAACTGCCGCCGCGAAAATGCTCACCGACGCAGAAAAAATTTGGAGATTTGGCGGCGACATTTTATCTTTGCGATATGCGCTACTTTATCTCTGCCGGAGAGGCTTCCGGCGACCTCCATGCCTCCAGACTGATAGCGAGTCTGCGAGAAAAAGATCCCGAAGCACGGTTCACGTTCCTCGGCGGCGACCTGATGGCCGCCGAAGCCGGTCACAGGCCGCTGCTGCATTTCCGCGACATGGCCTTCATGGGCTTCAGTGAGGTAATACGCAATTTCGGACGCATCGGGCGCAATCTTGCCCTTGCGCGCGAAACTCTCGAGAAAGAGCGCCCCGACGCGCTCATCGTTGTCGACTATCCCGACTTCAACCTTAAGCTTGCAGCGACAGCGAAAAAGCTCGGGATTCCTGTCTACTATTTCATTCCCCCGAAGGTATGGGCATGGAAAAAATGGCGCATCCGCTCTCTCAGACGGCTATGCCGGCGGCTGCTGTGCATATTTCCCTTCGAGGTCGATTTCTATAAGCGCGAAGGGGTCGACGTAGACTATGTCGGCAATCCGAGCGTCGAGGAAATCGACTCGCAGATAGCGGCGCTCCCCCCGGCCGAGGACTACCGTTATCAGAACGACCTTACGTCGCGTCCGCTGCTGCTGCTTGTCCCGGGAAGCCGCCGGGGCGAGTTGCGCAACAATCTGCCTGTCATGGCGTCGGTAGCCCGGCGCCGCCGCGACATGCAGGCCGTTGTCGCCGGCGCCCCGGGAATCGACATGGAATTCTACCGCTCGCTGACAACTCTGCCGGTGATCTATGGCGAGACCGTCGGCCTTATGGCCAACGCCCGCGCCGCACTGGTCACATCGGGCACGGCCACACTGGAATGCGCACTGGCCGGAACGCCGCAGGTAGCCTGTTACCGCGCCAACGGCTCGCGCCTGAGCTACTCCATAATGCGGCGGCTGCTCAATGTCGACTATGTCACGTTGCCGAATCTCATAGCCGGAGCACCGGTAGTTCCCGAGATGCTGCTCCATTACTGCACTCCCGAAGCTGTAGGCCTGCGCCTGGCCGGGATCGTCGACGACGGCCCCGAACGCGAAAAGCAGCTCGAGGGCTACGCCGTCATCCGCCGCAGGCTCGGAGAAGCCGGAGCTGCCCGACGCGCCGCCGATATAATCATCAACGACCTCCGCAACAATGGATAAGAAACCTATCAGAATTCTTTTCGTGTGCCTCGGCAATATATGCCGCAGCCCGGCCGCCGAGGGGGTGATGCGCGCCCTTGTCGAAGAGCGCGGCATAGCCGGAGAATGGGACATAGACTCGGCCGGAACAGGCGGCTGGCATGTCGGCGACCTGCCCGACCGGCGAATGCGCATAGCCGCGCGCCGGCGCGGTCTCGAGCTCGACCATATATGCCGTCAGGTGACGCAGGACGATTTCCGCGAGTTCGACATCATAGTGGCCATGGACGAGGGAAACTACCGCGACCTGCGCGCCCTATCGCCCAGCGACGAGGGGGATCGCCGCATCCACCGCATCTGCGAATGGTTCTCACCGCTGACGCGCTCGCGCTACGACCATATCCCCGATCCCTACTACGAAGGCTCCGAGGGCTTCGAGCTTGTTCTCGACCTGCTTTCCGAAGCCTGTTCGAACATAATCGCCAACCCTTTTAACGAATGAGACCTATCCCCGAAACAATCCCCGCCGTCAGCTACAGCTACGAAGAGCTGACCGACAGGCAGCGCCGCCTTGTCGACGCCGCCCGCAATGCTGTCGGCGGCTCATACGCTCCGTTCAGCAACTTCCATGTCGGCGCGGCCATAGAAATAGAGCAGCCCGACGGCAATTTCTTAATTATCAGCGGTGCCAATCAGGAGAACGCCGCTCTGGGCTCGACAATGTGTGCCGAACGCACGGCAGCCTACTGGGCCCACGCCAACCATCCCGACGGGCTGTTCCGCGCCATTGCAATAGCTGCGCGCGACGCCGACGGCAAAGAGCCGCCGACACCGATTTCGCCCTGCGGCTCATGCCGTCAGGCGCTCGTCGAATATGAGAAACTTGCGGGCAGTCCGATCGAGGTCTGGCTCATAGGGGCCGGCTCCATTATCTGGGTTCCGTCGGTAAAAGCGCTCCTTCCGTTCGCGTTCACTGAATTTTAACGGGAAAAATAAACGGCTGAAACCGTCCTGTCGTAAGGACGTGCCTTAATGCTATTGTGGCTTAAAATTCTTCTGGGCAAATTATCCTGTCCGGGCGTAGGGACGTGCCTTTGGCACGTTTCACATACGACTGGCAATCAGGGCGTTGCAATGCTACGTGCCGAAGGCACGTCCCTACGTCAGAGCGTTTCTTACGCCGATTTCATCTAAATTACCGACGGGCGTAGCTTCGGAAACTATAGCTGACGCCCGACTTCTCGTCGGTAATGGGGCCCGTTTCCTCGATGAGCTGCCAGTCGGCGTCGGCAATCTCGGGAAAGAAGGTATCGGCATCCGTTACCGAAGCATCGATGTCAGTCAATTCGAGAGCATCGGCAATGCCGAAAGCCTGACGGTAGATTTCACCGCCTCCTATTATAAATATGCGTCCGGTCTCTTCGGCGGCGGCGGCTTTCAGAGCCTCGTCGAGACTGCCGGCCACGGTGGCACCGCGGCCGTCGTAGTCGCCGCTACGGGTAACCACGATGTTAGTGCGCCCCGGGAGCGGCCCTTTCGGGAACGATTCGAAAGTCTTGCGCCCCATGACAATGGGATGACCCATCGTCAGCCGTTTGAACCGGCGCAGGTCGTCGCTGATATGGAAAAGCAGATCGCCTCGGCGCCCTATCGCGCCATCGCGGGCAACGGCGACAATGATTGTTACAACGGGCTTCATACGGCAACAGTTGCTTTAATATGAGGCCACGGATCATAGTCGCGCAGCTCGAAATCCTCATACCTGAAATCGAAGATGCTCTTCACGTCGGGATTTATCACCATGCGCGGCAGAGGACGCGGCTCGCGGGTGAGCTGAAGCTTCACCTGGTCGAAATGGTTGTGATAGATATGCGTGTCGCCCAGAGTGTGGATAAAATCGCCCGGTTTAAGCCCCGTTACCTGCGCCATCATCATTGTCAGCAGCGCATAGCTGGCGATATTGAACGGCACTCCGAGAAAACAGTCGGCGCTGCGCTGATAGAGCTGAAGGCTCAGGCGCCCGTCGGCCACATAAAACTGGAAGAAGGCGTGACAGGGGGGAAGGTTCATGTTGTCGAGATCGCCGACATTCCATGCGCTGACGATTATGCGGCGACTTTCGGGATTGTTGACGATATCGTTGACGGCCTGCGTGATCTGGTCGATCGAACCGCCGCGGTAGTCGGGCCACGAACGCCACTGGAAACCATAGATATGGCCCAGTGAGCCATCGGGATCGGCCCACTCGTTCCAGATTCTAACGCCATGTTCCTGAAGATAGCGGGCATTGGTGTCGCCGGCGAGAAACCAGAGCAATTCGTAGATGATCGATTTCAGATGGAGTTTCTTCGTTGTCAGCAGCGGAAAGCCCTGACTGAGGTCGAAGCGCATCTGGTGGCCGAAGATGCTGCGCGTGCCGGTTCCGGTGCGGTCGCCGCGGTCAACTCCGGTGGTCATTATCGTGTTGAGCAGGTCGAGATATTGTTTCATTGCATGGAAAACTTATTGTGACAGGCCATCGACATATATGGCCTTGTAGGGATAGGCGGGACACACGTTCTGACAGACGCCGCAACCGATACACAGAGCCTCGTCGACACGCGCCAGGCGGTGGCCCGACGCCAGTTCGGTCATTGTTATCGCCTTGCGCGGACAGGCTTTGGCGCAGGCGCCGCAGCCTATGCAGTTGCCGGCAATGACATTGGCGCGGCCTATCACCGTCTGCCGTTTCTCGGCGATAGTGAGCGGCTCGAGGGCTCCGGTAGGGCACAAGTTGTTGCAGCGCGAGCAGTCGAACGAGCAGGCGGCGATGTCAAAACGCATAACCGGACGCAGGGCATTCAGGGCGCCGTATTCGCCGAGCGATGGGCGCAGCACGCCCGTGGAGCAGTGGCTGACGCAGAGGCCACAGGCCGTGCAGCGGCTCAGAAAGGTCTTGCGGTCGGGTGCTCCCGGAGGACACACGGGAAACTCCGGCGAAGGCATCGTTCTTCCGCCGGCCGCGGCAAGCGAGCGGGCGGCACGGTCGGCCCGGAGTGCTACGGGAGCGACTGCGGCAACGATTCCGGCAGCGAGAAAACGGCGACGGTCGAGGCGGCGCGGGCCGTCGAAAGCCGTAGGCGCCGTTTCACGTCGGCGACCGGCGCGTATCATCATCGGCATCGCCAGACGGTGGCTCTCTGGAGTATACGAAATGGCGTCGTTCGGGCACACAGGCAGACAGTCGAAGCAGACCACACAGCGCGCGCCATCGATGACATGGCTTTCGAGGTCGATGCAGTGGGCCTTGCAGGCATGCTCGCATTTGCGGCACTGGATACACTTGTCGGTATTGATGTCGATATGGAATATCGAGTAGCGCGAGACAAGCCCGAGTGTCGTGCCTACGGGGCAGAAACTCGTGCAGATGGCGCGTCCGCGGCTGCGGGCCACAAGCCCGACAACGAGCAGAGTGGCAAGCGCTATGGCGAAGCCCAGCAGCGACGCACCGGCCATTTTCGCCGACCCGGCAGCAACGACAGCCCAGGCGGGACGCACAATATCGGCCGCTATTCGGCCGAAAGCGCTGTATGGGTCGATAAAAGCCGCAAGGGCGGTTGTCCCGGCCATCAGCGATGCCGCCGTCACAGCGAGCACAACGTTGCGCAGCGCCGGCGACGGTTTCTTATAGTGATACTGACGAGGACGGAAACGGCGCCGCGTGCGGGCGCACAAGTCCATGAGCGTGCCCATAGGACACACCGTCGAGCAATATATGCGGCCGAAGATGAGAGTGGCGATAATCCAGCCTACGAATATGACCATCGAGAACGACAGCGCGGCAGGCAGAAGCTGAATGCGGGCTATCCAGACGGCCACACGGGGAACCGACATGCCGAAGGCCGTAAAAAGCGCGGTGGCGGCGGCAAAAGCCACCGCCGCCACCGTGATGCGGCCCATGCGAAGGGCATGTCGTGAGATTGTCATTCCACAGTCCAGGTGTTTCCGGCCAGCACCATGTCGCGCAGGCACTTGAAGCCTTTCTTGGCGCACACTTCGGCAACCTGGGCGTCGAGAGCCTCGTTATAGACGGGAGCCTCGACATCGCGGATGATTCCTACTGCCAGCGGCAGGTCGTGGCCGTCCATCATGGCGAGCTGCTGATGGAGGAAGTTGCTCTTTGAGTGGGCGTCGTGAACGAGGACATCGTCGAGTGTCCAGCCGTCTTCGCCGATGGTCACAGCCTTGAGCAGGAAGCCGTCGCCGACGAGGCCGCGGTTCATATCCTTGCCGAAGAGCATCTTCTCGCCGTGGCGCAGATGGATTGTGCGGTCGGCGCGGACCTCGCGGTCGGTGATGGCATTATGGATGCCGTTGTTGAAGATGACGCAGTTCTGGAGCACCTCAACGACAGAAGTTCCGTGGTGGCGTGCGGCAGCCTCCATCACCTCGCGACTCGTTTCGAGCTCGACGTCGATTGTGCGGGCGAAGAAGTTACCGCGGGCACCGAACACGAGCTCGGCGGGGATAAACGGATCTTCGGTTGTTCCGTAGGGCGATGATTTCGACACGAAGCCGCGATCGCTCGTCGGCGAATACTGTCCTTTTGTCAGACCGTAGATCTTGTTGTTGAACAGCATTATGTTTATGTCGATATTGCGGCGAACGGCGTGGATGAAATGATTGCCGCCGATGGCGAGGCCGTCGCCGTCGCCCGAGATCTGCCACACTGTCATGTCGGGACGCGCGATCTTATAGCCGGTAGCGATGGCGGCGGCACGTCCGTGGATGGTGTGGAATCCGTAGGTGTTCATATAATAAGGCAGGCGAGAGCTGCAGCCGATACCCGAGATGACAGCCGTCTTTTCGGGAGCGACGCCCAGCGAGGCCATAGCCTTGTGGAGCGAGTTCAGGATGGCGTGGTCACCACAGCCGGGGCACCAGCGCACGGGGTTGGCGTTCTTGAAATCAGAGGCCTTATATGTTGTTTCCATTGGATAGTCAGTTATTTAAGGTTATAAACGGGTCACCGGTTGATAATCTCGAGAGTCTTGGCCTTTACCTCGCCGACAAGGAACGGCTGGGCCTGAACCTTGTTGATGCGGTAAATCTCAGTGCGCGGGAAGCGGCTCTGCATGAAGTCGGCGAACTGGCCGGTGTTAAGCTCGGCAACGATAACTTTCTTATAGCGGGCCAGCACCTCGGCGGTGTTCTTCGGCATCGGGTTTATATAGCGGAACTGGGCGAAAGCCACGGCATGGCCTTCGGCGTTGAGTTCGGCAGCGGCCGTGCGCAGATGACCGTAGGTACCACCCCAGCCTACCAGAAGGGTGTCGGCGCCGTTGGGATCGAAGACCTCGAGGTCGGGGATATCGTTGGCGATGCGGGCGACCTTCTCCTGGCGTGCCATAACCATAACCTCATGTTCGTGGGGGTCGGTTGTGATGGCACCGGTGCGCGAGTCCTTTTCAAGACCGCCTATGCGGTGGGGACGGCTGTGACCTTCTTCAGGAACGGCCCAGTAGCGGGCATACGTCTCGGGATCGCGGTCGTAGGGCATCCACTCCCCTTCGAGACGGTCGGCGGGAAGCAGCGGCGGATGGATTTCCGGGAGATCGGAGGCTTCGGGAATGCGCCAGGCGCTCGAGCCGTTGCCGATGAAAGCGTCGCTGAGAAGGATGACCGGGGTCATGTGTTCGAGGGCGATGCGGCATGCCTCGAAAGCCATTGTGAAGCAGTCGGTGGGCGATGCGGGAGCGACGACACAAACGGGAGATTCGCCGTTGCGGCCGTAGAGAGCCTGCATGAGGTCGGTCTGCTCGGTCTTGGTGGGAAGGCCTGTCGACGGGCCGCCGCGCTGGACGTCGATGACAACCAGAGGCAGTTCGGCCATGACGGCCAGACCTATTCCCTCGCTCTTGAGAGCCAGGCCGGGGCCCGAGGTAGAGGTGACGGCAAGGTCGCCGGCGAAAGAGGCGCCGATGGCCGAGCATACGCCGCCGATCTCGTCTTCCATCTGAACGGCTTTGACACCGAGGTCTTTGCGTTTGGCCAGTTCATGAAGAATATCGGTGGCGGGAGTTATAGGATAGCTTCCGAGGAAAAGCGGGCGCCCCGAACGCTCTGAAGCGGCGATAAGGCCCCAGGCTGTTGCGGTGTTGCCGTTGATGTCGGTGTAGACACCCGGACGCGGATCTTCGGTCTCGACGCGATAGGTCGACACCGAGGCATGGATATTGTGACCGTAGTCCCAGCCGGCCTGTAGCACCTTGGAGTTAGCTTCGTAGACAGCAGGCTTGCGGGCGAATTTCGTCTTGAGATGCTCGAAGGCGCGTTCCAGCGGGCGGTCGAAAAGCCAGCAGACAAGGCCCAGAGCGAAGATGTTCCTGCATTTGAGCACACTCTTGTTGTCCATGCCGCTGTCGGCCAGAGCGGCCTTTGTCATGGCCGTAACCGGCACCTCGACCACTCTTTCGGGGCTGAGGCCGAGTTCGGCTATGGCATCGTCGGTGGCATAGAGAGCCTTGCGGAGGTCGGGTGCCTTGAACGAATCGATGTCGATGATCACAATGCCGTCGGGCTTGAGGAAGCGGACATTCTGCTTCAGAGCCGCGGGATTCATGGCTACGAGGACATCGCAGGCATCGCCGGGGGTGTGGACACCGCGGCCCACGCTTACCTGAAAGCCGCTGACACCGCTGAGCGAGCCTTGCGGCGCGCGTATCTCAGCCGGATAGTCGGGGAAGGTTGACACTTGGTTGCCGAGACCGGCCGACACATTGGTGAAGATGTTGCCGGCGAGCTGCATACCGTCGCCTGAATCGCCCGAGAAGCGGACGACAACCTTGTCGAGTGTTTTAACGTTTGTTTTTTCCATCATTTACTATCTGTCGATATTAGAAAATCGGAGTGCTTTTTTTGGGATTGTCCCGGGTTATTAGGTATTTAAGGTTAGAAAACTGTGTTATCGGTTAAAGCGGAGAGCACGGCCGCGCACTGCGGTGTCGACCTTTGTTCCGTCGAAGACCCGGCGGCCGTTGAGCCATGTCGAGGCGACGGCCCAGTCGAGCGTGGCGCCGGCGAGGGGAGTCCAGCCGCAACGGCTGACGACATCGGAGTCGCTGACAGTGTGGCGCCGGCGTTCGGCGAGCACAAGGTCGGCGTAGGCGCCCGGCCGCAGGAATCCGCGGTCGGCGATTCCGTAGAGCCGGGCCGGATTATGGGCCATAAGCTCTGCGGCGCGTTCGGCACCGAGCAGGGTCAGCATGGCCGGCAGCGAAAACTGAAGCATCGGCATTCCCGACGCGGCGGTCAGAACATCGCCGGCCTTGTCGGAGAGCCGGTGGGGAGCATGGTCTGTAGCTATGGTGTCGATGCGGCCTTCAGCAATGGCTGCCAGCAATGCCTCGCGGTCATCCTTGACTGCGGGATTGCATTTTATACGGGCGCCCAGACGGGCGTAGTCGGCCGAACTGAAAAGGAGATACTGCGGACAAGTCTCGGCGGTGATGCGCTTCGCGGCGACATCGCCCGGCTCGAAGAGCAGCGCTTCTTCGGCGGTCGAGACGTGGAGCACGTGGAGGCGCGAGCCGTGGGCTTTGGCCAGCTCTATGGCGCGCTGCGTAGCCAGCAGGCAGGCACGGCGGGTGCGGATGTCGGGGTGGCGCGCTATTGAGAGGTCGCCCGACGCCGCCACGGCGGCGCGGCAGCGCGCTATCTCGGCCTCATCCTCGGCATGGACGGCTATCAGGGCGTCGACACGTCCGAAAATATCGTCGAGAGCCGTGCGGCGGTCGACAAGCATATTCCCTGTCGACGACCCCAGAAAGACTTTCACTCCGGCAACCCGCGAATAATCGGCCCGCAGAAGTTCGTCGAGATTCGTGTTGGTGGCACCGAGATAGAAGGCATAGTTCGCCGTAGCCACGGCTGCGGCCCGCTGCTCCTTGGCCTCGAGGGCCGCAAGAGTGGTAGTAGCGGGGCGCGTGTTGGGCATATCGATTATCGACGTGACGCCTCCGGCCGCGGCGGCTGCGCTTTCCGAGGCAATGTCCCCTTTTTCGGTCAGCCCCGGATCGCGGGTGTGGACATGCTCGTCGATGACGCCCGGAAGGAGTGTCTTGCCCGCGGCCTCTTCAACGCTACGGGCCGAGGCCACGACCTCGGCGGGGGCATCCCCCACTCCGATAGCGGCAATGCGCTCGTCCGCGACTGCAAGCCAGCCCCGGAAGCTCGCTCCCTCGTTGACGATAAGAGCATCGCGAATAAGCAGGTCAACTGTTTCCATCAGTCTTTGCGTCGGTAATCGGGATATTTTTTGAACAGACTGCCGAGTTTCAGACGGACGACGCCGAAGACAGCCTCGCCAAAGATGCCCGACGACATCTTGCTCGTCCCGAGAACCCGGTTGACAAATATAATCGGCACTTCGGCAATCCTGAAGCCGTATTTATGCGCCGTGAATTTCATTTCTATCTGAAAGGCATAGCCCTTGAAGCGCACCTCTTTCAGCGGAAGTGCCTCAAGCACCCGGCGGGTGTAGCAGACAAAGCCTGCGGTGGTGTCGTGGACAGGCAGCCCGGTCACTATCCTGACATATTTCGAAGCGAAGTAGCTCATCAGCACGCGCCCCATAGGCCAGTTGACGACATTGACGCCCGAGACGTAGCGCGAGCCTACCGACATATCGGCTCCGTCGGCACACGCCTGCCTGAGTTTCTCGAGATCGGCGGGATTATGGCTGAAATCGGCGTCCATCTCGAATATATAATTATAGGCGGGGCGCTGAAGGGCCCAGTCGAATCCGGCCAGATAGGCCGTACCCAGTCCCTGCTTCCCCGGACGCTCCACGAGATTGACGCGGCCGGGATATTCATTCATCTTGGCTCTGACAATCGACGCCGTCCGGTCGGGCGAGCTGTCGTCGATGACAAGCACGTCCATCGGCGTGTTCAGCGCCATGACCGCATCAATTATCGCGGCGATATTCTCTTCCTCTTTATAGGTAGGGATTATCACCAGCGAATCGCGCGCGTCGGTCGCCGCCATATTTCTTTGTCTGTCCATAATACGCCGCAAATTTAACCGAAAAAAAAACCAAAAGCAAGCTTCGGGAACGAAATCGCCCGCAATGCCGCATATTTTCAGTCCGGAACCACAGAAAAACCGACAATCGAACATTCGGCAGCGAACAAAAGAGCGCCTGAAAGTGTATTCTATGGTGAACGGCCGATATTGCGACGGCTGTCCTTATTCGTCGCAACATGAGCCGGTTCAACTACTGATTTGTCAAATTTTTCAAAAAAAGTTTAATCAATTTTTGGATAACTATTTACAAAACATTAACTTTGCGGCGATTTATCGTAACTATTCAGCCAAAGAACCGATATGCCGGAATGGCTCGCCTTTATCAGACGA
>OGQN01000834.1_pt1 | contig 27088 bp, 18 predicted proteins | sample 1553231 | NCBI WGS metagenome assembly OGQN01 (sample SAMEA2579950, study PRJEB22360) | human gut metagenome | biome: human gut; feature: human-associated habitat; material: faeces | place: Denmark | collected 2008/2010 | reverse complement strand
CGCCGATGATTCCGGTTTCGGGGTCGTATGAGATCGCTCCGCCGAGAAATCTGCCGCCGATTTCGGGTTTGATATGCTGGGGAATGTTGTGGGCGATGTCGAGCAGGATGTTGGCGTCTTCCGCAGCGGGAAAGCTGAACCGGTAGATCGCGGCGTTGTGGGTCGGGGCCAGCTCCGTGCGGATGCCGTATCTGTCCAGAGTGACCGCGTAATAGTACGGCAAGGCGGACTCTCCCGATTTGGGAGAGTCGTGGCCTTGTTCGTCCGCTGAAAATCCGACCTGCGGCGAGAGCAGTATCTGTCCGTAACGCCCCCATCCCGTTCCGCTTACATGGAGCTGCCCGAAACCGCGGATCGGTTGCAACGGATCATATCCGTCGTTCCCGCCTCCGGGCGTTTGCGGGGAGGGATTGACCGACCCGTGGGGCAGCTGGGGACCTATCACGCAATTGCTCTCGCCGCGGTTCCCCATAAACATGTCCACGTAATCGACTGGCTGTACCTGCGCCGAAGCCGTATGCACGGCAAGAGCCATGCATACGGGGATCAGCGATCGGATGCGGATTTTCATTTTCATGGGGTCTTATCAGTCCGTCTCGGCGGTTACCTCGATGTTGGCGCTGCGGCTCGTCTTGTGATACGCGGTGCTGACTTCGAGACGGAGTTTGTAGCTGCCCGGTTCGTTGAACGTGCGGGAGAACTGCGTTCCCTCCCCGACTTTGACGTCGTCCAGATACCATACGCCCGTCGTGTATTGCGAGGGTGCGAACTGGTTATGGTCAGGTCTTCCCCTGCCGTGACATTGTATACGGCGGGATTGCCCGAAGGCCACTGTCCAAGGATCGTGGGGAACGTTTCCTCGGAGATGGTCGGGTCGGAGTGCTCTTTTTCGCAGGAAATTATTATCAGCGGCAGAGCCAGCAGCATCAATAACGCTATTTTTTTCATCGTTCTCTTTTTATTATTTTAATAAGTACTGTTTTTGTCCCACCATACCGGCTTGGTCCAGTCGTCCCTGCCTCCGAGCCGTTCGATGGCTTCCTGATAATTGACCGCATTGTAAAGGCTTTCGGAGATCGGATAACTCAGCCGGCGCGGCATCTTCCCGTCCTTCGCGTCGCGGGTGTAGGCGTTGGACGGCGGGGTGAGTTTGGGGAATCCGGAGCGTCGCCAGTTGGCGAAAGCTTCGAACGGATTGGTCAGGTGAAGGATCCACAGCTGCATGTTGATCTGCTCCACTTCCGTTCCGGCCGTCAGCGGATTGGCGGCCAGATAGCTGTCGATCTCCGACTGGGGAATGGCCAGCGCCTTTTCGTCGTATATTTTCAGGAATCTGATGGCTTCGTTTACGCCTGTATTGTAAAGATCCTCCGGAGTTTCGGCGATTGCGGCGATGTTCCAGCGCACCTTGGCTTCGGCCAGCAGGAAGCAGGTCTCGGCGTAGGTCATGGCGATGCCGGGGGTGTTGGTTTTCAGGAATGCGTTGTTGAGCTGGGGATGGCAGCTTCCTCCCTGCACGGCTACCGATTCATTGTAGGCCTCCTTGATCGTGCTGCTGGACGCCATCAGCCAAGGCCAGCTGTCGTACCATGCGCGCCCTTTGGGAACGGGTACGAAGTAGCGAGTCGTTCCCGAACCCGAAACCTGCTTGTTGTACAATTCGTCGGTCAGGTCGATGCGTTTGAACGGCTGTTTCTGGGCGTGGGGGTCGTCATGGTAGTAGAGCCCGGCTGATTACGAAGGTGCGCGGGTCCTTTTTGCTCGATTTGGCGTATTCCGGCTTCCAGTTGCTGCCGAGTTTCTTGCCGTCCTCGAAGTTGATGTTGTCGTTGGATTCGGCGCGGCCGTACCACATGTAGTTGAAAAGGGTCTCGCACAGGAACGGCGAGGGCGAGTTGTCTACCGACTGCCATATCTGGGCCAATGCGTTGCGGCGGTACTCTCCGTGTCCGGTGTCGTAAATGTCCGAAAAAGAGTTGAACATGGCGATGTCGCCGCTGGTCATCACGCCGCCGACGTTGTTTATGGCCGCTTCCGCCTGCGTGCGGGCCGTATTGGCGTCGGCCTGAACCAAGCGCAAGGCCAAACGGAGTCGCAGGGAGTTGCCGAACCGGCGCCATTTCTGATAGTCGCCCTTGAAGATCAGGTCGCCGTCCGCACTGCCGCCGTCGGCGCTGAGGGCTTTGACGGCCTCGTCGAGTTCGTTGAAGAAGTCGTTGTAGATATCCTGCTGCTTGTCGTATTTCGGGTAGTAGTCTTTGCTGAAATAGGCGGTGCCGGCAGCGAAGTAGGGTATGTCGCCGTATACGTCGGTGAGAATCGAGAAAAGGTATACCTTGAAGATACGGGCGATGGCGTTGAGGTTGGCGTAGCCGGCATCACCGTCCGTCCGGCTCACCAGATCGACGATGTTCTTGATCTGGTTCTGGTACATGAAGTTCCACAGACTCATAATCTGGAGGTCCCTGGTTCAAGCCCAGGCTGGTCCACATTGAAAATCAAGCACTTACAGAGTTTCTGTAGGTGCTTTTTCTTTTACAGGTGACCTTCGGGTGACCTTTTTGAAGCGAAACTCTGCAAGAGTGACCTTTTGAAATTGCATGGGATTGCAGAGAATTTTTATAGATTTTTATTCTATGGTGAACTTGACACTGCGGAATGTGATGCACATTTTAGGCTGAAATAGGATTTCCCACTAAGCATATTTGTAAGTCGTTGAAAACATCTTTGGTATGGGAATGGCCAATCTGCAAGCTTTCCAGTCTGTCCGTTTTCATTCGTATATTCCATTTTGGTAGTCGCGCAAATATTGCGTAAAAGTCTTTTCTGTTTCACGTTTAAAGAAACGCATCAGATGACTCGGGTCGGAGAAATGAAACTCTTCGGCCAGCTGGTTCACGTTTCGGTTAGCAAACAGTAACTCATTCTTCAATTCTTCCAACAGACGCTGCTTGAGCAGATGATTGGCAGATACACCGAATTGACTCATCACGGAACTGTTTAACGTAATACGGCTCACACGGAGCATATCCGCATATTCCTGCACCCGCTGTTTCGTACGGATATTCTTTTCCAGCAAGTCCTTAAACTGGAATGCGTAATTGTTTTTAGGTACATCAATCGGTAAATGATAAGTGGCGGCATACGCCCGGTTGATAATAACCAATAAGTAGTAAAGCACAGATACAATGAGATTATAAGTATCGGCAACAGGATGCAGAAGCTCCTGCTTTATGATTCCTAAAAGACGAATATACTCCGCCATGCTTTCTGGCGAAGCAAACAGATAGGGAGGCGTGTCGGTCTGATAATAATATAGCAAGCGATACACAAAAAACTTGTCCGCTATGAATGTACGCATAAAATCCTCGCGGAATATAAGAAAAGAGTAATCTAGTTCTGCTTCATCCACGTGCCATTCCTGCTGCTGATGCGGCGAGAGGAGCAATACCATATTGGCATGCAATTCAAATTTGCGGAAATTCAGCAGCAGATACCCATTGGCCTTACGAAAAAAATAGAAGCTAAAAAAATCTGTTTTAAACACCTGATTTTCCGTCAGTACACCACATACATCGCTACTGTAGCCTGAGTTGATATAAAAGTCCACACCACAGCGTGTCTTGCTAAAAGGAACGCTGACCAGACGTTCGGGGTTGACGATTTTATCCATAGATTTCGTTTTTTGGGGCAAATATACTATTTTTTATTTATCAAAATGGCATATATTCCTGTTTTTAAGGCATAATGCATCCGATTTTTTTTACCGAACTTTGCGGCTATAATCAATACAATAAATTATGATGGAAGAAAAAGTAACAATTCGATTGATCCGTAATGCAACATTGCGAATCCATTATGCTGGAAAAGAGATACTTGTTGACCCCATGCTTGCCGGAAAAGGCACTTTACAGTCGGCTCTAGGTGTGTATAAGACCCCAAGAGTACACCTCACGATGCCGATGAATGAAATTGCGGACGGTCTGGATATGGTATTGTTGACACACAACCATATTGACCATTACGACCCGACAGTGAAACAGCATTTAGCGAAGAACATCCTGTTCCTGACACAACCGCAAGATAAAGAGAGTATTACACAGGATGGTTTTACAAATGTAGAAAGCATTGAAAAAGATAAAGCTATTGGAAATTTAACCATTCATCGCATCCAAGGACACCATGGCTTCGGAAAGATTGGAGAAATGATGGGGCCAGTATCAGGCTATGTACTTACTGCACACGGTTTCCCTACTATTTATATAATGAGTGACTGTAAATGGGAAGACTGTATCCGTCAGGCCATTGAACAATTTTCTCCAGATTACATCATAGTGAACAGTGGAGGTGCAATTTTTCCTGAATTTTCTCAAACAGAAGGTTCTATCATTCCAGATGAGCAAGAAGTTATGACAATGCTCGATGAACTTCCCGCCCACATCAAACTAATAGCAGTCCACATGGAAGCTACCGATCATGGGCAGACTACACGCGCAATTCTGCGTAACGAAGCCATGCATCACAAAATAGAAATGAGTCGCCTGATTATTCCAGAAGATGGAGAAACAATAATATTATGAGCGACTTCTCTGATTGGGAAACAGCCTGAAAAGAGGGTTACGAATGGATTGTTATAGGAACGGAAACAGGCAAAAGGAAAGGGAAAGTAGATGCCAATCCTGAATGAGTACGTCATATTGTAGAACAGGCGAAAAGAAATTATATTTTGGTATTTATGAAAGAATACCTTTTGCCTATAATGGGAGAATACCGAATGATTCAAGAACTACCGAAACAATTTATAGAAAAAATATGGAAAAGGAAATAATCAGAGAAATAGATGTACAGAATGTCATGACTAAATCCTCATTACCAGTAGGGGGCTTCTCTGTCAATCCTTATGTAGGTTGTCCTCATGCTTGTAAGTACTGCTATGCTTCATTCATGAAACGTTTTACAGGGCATACAGAGCCTTGGGGTACGTTTCTGGATGTAAAGCATTGGAAACCTATTGATAATCCGCATAAATATGATGGACAACGGATTGTTATCGGTTCTGTAACAGACGGATACCATCCGTATGAAGAAGATTTTTGCAGAACCCGTAAACTGCTGGAAGAGTTAAAAGGCACTAATGCTGAAATCATGATTTGTACTAAGTCAGATTTGGTTTTGCGTGATCTTGATTTACTTAAAGGCTTTCAGAAAGTGACAGTATCTTGGTCAGTTAACACACTCGATGAACAGTTCAGATGTGATATGGATCGTGCCGTAAGCATTGAGCGAAGACTTAAAGCCATGAAACAGATCTATAATGCAGGCATACGCACCGTGTGTTTTATTTCACCGATTTTTCCAGGAATTACAGATGTGAAAGCTATCGTTAATCGGGTAAAAGATTATGCAGATTTGATATGGCTGGAAAATCTAAATCTTCGTGGACAATTTAAGAGAGACATCATGGGGTATATACGGGAAAAGCATCCGGAGCTTGTAGCCTTGTATGATGATACCTACAACAAGAAACGAAAAGATTACTGGCAGGTCTTGGAACAGGAAGTAGCTGCGTTTGCTCAAGCGGAAGGTTATCCTTATCGTATAAACGATTTACCATACGGGCGTTCTCAAAAAGGAAAACCTGTTATAGTAAACTATTTCTATCATGAAAAAATTAGGCTAAAAAAATAGGATCATTTGATTGATTTGATAAATTTACTGATAGCCTGTCTTGTCATTTGTTTGAAAAAACGCATCAGGTGGTTAGGCTCAAAGAAATGCAAACGATAAGCCGTCTCTTTAACTGACAATCTAGAAAACAAGAGATCGCTTTTTCCCTCTTGCAATAGACGCTGTTTCAGCAAAAGAGCGGAAGATAAGTCAAATTCACGCATAACGGTAGTGTAAACTGAACTGTATCACGGCTCTGTTTACACTACCGAATTTCTCCATGATTGAAAGTATTCCTCCAAAAGGAGTGAGTTTCTCTGATTTAATTGCCATGTCATATAGTTCTTATCTACGTATTCCTACCTGATTTTGTTCTATTTTCCAATCATAAGCCCCATTAGCGACATCAGCAACCTCCTTGTAGGTCTGCCGATGTTTTATTTTATCAAAAGACTGTCGGCTGTCCGCATAGTCGCAAAGCCATCTTCCGATTGTTTGCTGCTGCTCTTTGGTCTTGCCATAGCTCTGCATCACGCTCTTGATGTCAGCAGCTTCATCACTGCCAAAGATAGACTTGTATTTGTCCGTGCTGTAGTGAATAATTGCATCAATGGCACGTTTGAATACCTCACTGGCAGCATAGAGCATATCGGCAATAATAGCAAAAACCAGCTTGCGTGAATTCAACTCACCTTGCAATCGGCTGATGGTCTTGTCTTTCTCCGCATTGGCAAGTCTGACCGCATTATTGATGCGCAGTTGCACATTTTCGTTTAGACTGTTAAGTTCTTTAATAGCCTTGTCACGTTCTGAAGCAATAGAACAACTTTGCGCAATGACATTATCACGTTGCGCTTCGGCTTTCTGCTTTTCCAAAGCCAGTTCCTTTGTCTGCTTCTCCACCTCTTTGATGACAGTCGGCCTAAACGCCTTTTTAAGGCGATCATATTCCTGTGCGAGCAGCTTGTACTCCATTTCAAGAGTGGCAGTCTTACCAATACCGACCAGACTGCCGACACTATCCAAGATACCGTCCACCATGTTTCTGCGGATTGCATCACGCTTTTTCTGCTTGTCGGCTATCTCGCTGTCAAGTGCCGCACTCCGTTCAGATTTAGCCTTATTCTCAACCTCTATGGAGTTGCGCTCGGCTTCGGCTTTCGCTTTGGCGGTGACAGCTTTTTCCTTTTCTGCTTTAGCTTGCTCCGCTTCCTGCTTCTGCTTGGCTATGATGAAGTCCGTCCTTTCCAAATGCTTCTTACCTGTAAGATCTTTTGATATACCCCTTTCCATCTCTAAGCACTCAGCCAAAAGCGTCTGCATCTCGCCCATGCATTTCTCGTCCAGTTTGCAGGATTTTCCAGTATCGTGGTTCATCCAATCCCATACGATATGGGCGTGAAGATTGGGCATCCATGTGGCGGTATCTCCGAGATTGCCGTAATGCCCCTCGTCACGGTGGATGAAGATTTGCAAAGCTGTGATACCCCAATGCTCCTTACACTCCTCACAAAAATGCTGCAACTGCTCCAACGTGGTATCATCTTTGATTACCACGACACCCTCTTTGAGTGGGGTGCTGCCACGCACGATAGTCACCTTGCCCGTCTTCTTGTTCATTCGTTCACGGTCTTTGGTCTGCATTTTCCGACCAGTCTTTTCCTTGACCATTTGGGCAATCTGATTGTAGCGGTCAGTTAATGAGCTGTTGCCCAATTCGGGTCCTACCCATACTTCGTTTGAAGCCATAAGGTCAGTACGGACATAAAGCCTCTCTTTGTTGATATGAGCGAGGTATTCTGCTGTTCTTTTGTTATGTGCCTCACTACTACCAATGTTACAGGGTTTGATATTAATGGATGTTTTCTGTGCCATTTTACTTATGCTTTTAGAGATTTATATTAAAAAGGGTTATTAGGGCAAAGCCTTAATCGGAGGGTGCAGGGAGAGGGTCACTTCCTGCTCGGGGTTTTCAGGGGTGAAGCCTCTGAACGGAGTTTCCAAAGAGAGGGTCACTCTTTGGTCGGATTGCATAGGACTGACAGTCCTTGCCGGGTTCTTAGGGCAGCGTCCTAAGTGGGACGGGGCAAAGCCCAGCCCCTCGGGAGAGCCCACAACTTCGGGAGCAAAGTGGAGAAGTTATAATGGGCTATATCAGGGCAAGCCCTGTCATGTACGCCACACCTCTTTGCCTCCAGCCGCCAAGTCAGAATTTGTTTCTTCCCTTTTGTTGGAATGCCATGCTTTTGTTCATCAGATACTCGTTGAGATCTTTGTATTCTTCATACTCATTTGAGGCATCAGTACACTTGTCTCCCAATGCTTTCATTATCTGCCAGGTAGCCATTCTGCCAGTTTTGTCATTATCCAAGTGGCAGCATATTTGAGAATACTTATTGAGCATGGAGAGAGCACTCGGGATGTTTACAATGGAGTTGAGTACCACCGCATCACATTCGCCATGTAGTATGAGATAGGAGAGATAGTCCACGAATCCCTCGAATATGTGACAAGCTGTTTCGTGGTTCCTTATCGTAGTGATTGCTTTCGGAGCAATACATCCCTTGAAGTATGGATTCCGAAGTTCATAGCCACCAGCATCATTCTTGAAGCCAATAGCAAAATATCGCTTGCCAGCACTTTTGTAGTGTATTTCCACGCACTGCCTTTTGGCTGTAATAGAACCAATTCCCCTTCCCAAGAGGTATTGTAGCAAAGCAGGATGAGCCAGTTCTTTTACCTCAATATCTTCAAACGAAGTGTGCTTTTGTGGGCAAGTAGATTGAATTGGTATTGTGGGTAGAATGATTGAACGCCCCATCATGTGCAATACTTCTGAAATGTTTTGCGTGTGGTATAGTTGCATCGCCAAATCAATGATGTTACCTCCTTTGCCCAGTGCAAAGTCATACCACACGTTTTTGGTTAAATCCACCTTAAATGATGCGGTTTTCTCCGTATGTAGTGGCGATAAGTACCACCACTTATTTCCTTTTCTGTTTATTGGTTCATATCCCTTGCTTGCAAGGAAGTTGGATATTTGGATTGCCTTTATTTCTTGTATAGTCATAATGTGAGTGATTTGTTGAAATGTTGAGTTGTTGAGAGAATGGGCTGGTGAAAAGAAAAATAGCTTTCTCTTTTGCCCAGTTACACCTCTTGTTGAGTGCTTGTTGAATTGTATTTGTTTGAGTACCAAAGATTAGTCTGTTGTTCTCAACAATTCAACAACTCAACAAAGAATTATAAACCTAAAGAGTCTATAAATTCCTTGGTCACCGTGTAGAAACGTCCCACTCTGCTAATTGAGGAAACACGCCCCGGCTTAGTGTAGTCACATTGATAGGCAAGATAGGTCAGTGCATTGTGAGCAGGGGTAAGTCGCCAGACATCTTTCACGACCTTTCGTATCTGCCATTGCTCCACCTTTACACCGTTCATGGTCAGTAACGGTATTAAGTCTTGAGGGATGAACGACAGCTTGTCAACGTGTTGCGTTTCCATAATGTCACGTATCAGCTCTACCATATCCAACTCCGTATGGTTGCGGTTGCACTGGATAATGCGGTCAAGAGCCTCTGTCCTGATAAGGGTAGGATGAAACCACATACGCCCCTCTTTGTTGGTGGAGAGTGTGCGGTGCTGGAGATAATAGAGGAATGCAGGTATCTGTTCCTTTAGCTTTTGCAGGAAATTGGTATCATCGCTTTCAAGTGGTCGGATTTTACGCACCCAATAGCGGTTTTCTCCCGGGTCAATGATAACAGGGTAAAGTTCGTTGTTGGAACATAGTACGAACTTGGCAAAGAAGTTTACCTCCTGTCTGTCTTTACCCTTGGCCTCTACCTTGTAGGTTTGGGCTGTGCTTAGGTTCTTCAATCGCTCTGAATCTTCTCTACGACTCAACAGCACCTCGTCCACAACGATGAGTAGCTTGCCAGCCCAGTCAGCATTGAACTGGCTCCTGAAATCCTCGTTTGTATTAAAGGTGGCATTGTCCTGAAAGATACTTTTCAGAAAGTTCAGGAAAGTGGTCTTTCCTGTGTTTCGTTCCTCTGACACCAATAACAGGATGGGGAGTTTCTGAGTCGGCTGCATATAAAGCAACTGCATATAGTCCAACCCCAGTTCGTATTGCTCCTCAAAGATGTGGTGTAGCAATTTTTCAATATCTGAGAAATTCCCTTCTGCCGGAACATGGTCAATTGGTTCATACAGATTATAGAAACCTGCAACATCCTTTTGATAGTCTGTGTGACTTGGCACTGTGCAAAAACCATTATATTTATCAATAGTAGGGATATTGTGCTTACCATAATCTTGTCGGATAGTGCCAAAGCTCCATTGCAATCTGCGGGTAGTCATCGTTCCATCTGCCAAAGGCTGCTGCACTACCTTATATAGTAGTGCCTACTCGAATGTATTGTTCTTCCATAATGCTTGCTTTTAGATTAAACATTTGGATTAACGCTATTAGCAGTTTGTACTTTAGCTTTCAGAAGTGAGGAGATTTCCTTCTTCGAGTAAAGATTACGTCCTCCCAATTTGTGAACTATAATTCTTCCCTCCTTCTGCATACGCCACAAGGTGGTATAGGTTATGTGGAGTCGTTCACATACCTGATCGCGAGTAAAATACTCGTCACTCTCTTCTGGTGTCAAATCGGCCTGTGGCTTTTTCCCAACTAATTCTTCCACCAATTCAGAAACAACCTGTTTCAGGTCATCCTTCTGTAACATTATAAAATTGCCTTGCATATCATGTTGTTTTAATAATTACGCTGCGAAATTACGATGGAATAAAATGAAAGCACCTCGGTAAAAATCATGACGATTTCTGCCGAGGTGCTTTTAACGGAACAGCGTTTCTTTTTAACAAATCAAGCCTTTATGATGCAATCAATATACATCAGGGGAAAGTAAGGTGCGCAGTCTTATGCTTATCAACTTTGCCTGTTCTTTTCCTGTTTGAACAGTCTTTTCTGATAAACTCAAATTATAGTCGTTGCCACGTTCACTGACAATGGCATTATAAAGGGCTTCTCCCCAATCAAAGCCAGACTTAAATCCAAGGGATGGGAATTTTTCCAAGATGGCTGTATGGAAAGTACGATAGTTATAGGTATCATTAAGCAAGCTTCCATTGGTCAGCGCAGCAAAAATATAAGCAAGAATAGAATCCGTATCATTCGTTTCCATCCATTCGGTGAGTATTTTTTCTATCTCGTTGGTAAGAAATTCTGCATGAGGTTGTATAAGCATTTCTTCAAGCAGGACACAGACTTGCTTACGTCCACGTCTGCCTTTACTCTCTTGTAATGCAGAATTAGCTACATCTTTGACTACACGATTGTTTGCTGCTTTCCATGTTCCTTTAGTGTAAGTCGCTTTATCCATACTGGTAAGCATCAAAGAGCGCATAATTTGTTCGCCAAAGTTTTTCTGCCAAAAAGAAGTCTTCTCTCCCATCATTGTTTTAGTTACTAAATCAGCGGACTTCACGAAACCATTATCAAATATCATCCAATAGAACACACTGAACAAGAAAGGATTATTGTGCTGCAATTTATCTTTTGTTTCCTCTTTGTTAAATGTAGAGGCAAACAATTCAGTCAGTTTTTCGTGTGCCTGCTGACTAACATTAGAAAATTGAGCTTTGTTGTAGCTCTCAGTTCCTGGGCATAGGCTTAACAATAATTCGGAGATACCTTTTATACCATCAAGTGACAGCAGTTCTATCAAGTAGGAAAAACCTTTGAAGGCGAAGCTCATGTCACCCTCGTATGCTTTTGTGAAGAGATTTGTGAACTCTTGATATTCTTTCGGGTGTTCGTAATGCCAACGGCGCAAACGCAATAGATTCAGTTCTCGGTCTGATGCCTCTTGAGTTTCCTGCTCTTTATCCTGCAAGTGGAATTTAACCACATCTTTGATATATTGCGCATCCGTAGATTGCTCAAATTTAGTCATGGCACTCTCTATTTCCTTAAACCCATTATCCAATTCCAAATAGCAATGCATACAACAAGCAGCCATATCACCTTCTTCTGCGGCTTTAGAGAAGGTGTTTATTATGTTCTCAACAGGCATATTCTTTGCTGCCATTGCCTCTAAAAGCATATTTTGAAGCGAGTAAGTTTCATCGCATTCTGCCACATTGGTTCCATCTTGTGATAGAATGTCCAATGTGGAATGAATCTTGCTTTTGAACTCTGCATAGATTTCTTGGTTCGCCTCAAACCATTCCTTCATCTTATTGCCCATAAGTGTTATTTTAGCTAATAGGGTTAATCTTTAAGACAAGCCAACGGAATGACTTTCACGCCATCCTGACGAGTGTATGCCATGCTTCCACCAGTCATCACTATCAGCAAATCTGGTTCCCGAATGGGCATCTGTTTCTCTGTTGTGTTATGTTCCTGTATAAGCCTTTTGAGTTCAAGCAGATGCTTGGCTCCATCGTCAATCTCACGACTGCCAAGTTTGCACTCTATCAAGGCATACCGTCCATCTTCCAGATGCAGCACTATATCCGCTTCCAAATCATATCGGTCATGATAATAAGACACGTGACTGTTTAAGTCTATAGTATATGCCTTTAAGTCACGAATACACATCTGTTCAAAGATAAAACCAAACGTCTTGAGCTGCATGCTCAACGCTTCAGGAGACAACCCCAAAAGAGCAATCGGAATGGAAGGGTCGCAGAAACATCGTTTCACGCCACTTCTAATAGCGGTTTTACTTCTAATTGCAGGACACCATGCACTTATGTTCTGGATAACAAATAGCTTTTCCAAAGCTGCAACATAATCATCAAATGTGTCCACGTGGCAACTTACTTCGCCAGATGAGGTCACATCATCCAAAAGCGACTTCTTCTTGACCAGAGTAGAAACATTTCTGGCATACGCCCGAAGTATCATACTGGTCAGTCTGGCATCTCTTTTCTTGCCATCAATGCTGGAAATGTCGTTAGAGCAAATTGTTTGAACATAGTTCTTTGCTACGAGTAGTTGAGCCTTTGGGGTACGAGCCAACAAAGAAGCTGGCCATCCGCCTCGGGAGGCTGCAAAGATTAATTCCTCAACGGTCATCTTAGACATCTTGCCGTCAATATCATAATCTGGATTGTTGAAAAGTTCTTTCAACGAAACTTCACCTGTAGATTCTTGTGATTCCCACAAACTCATAGGCAGCATACGCAGTCTGGCAATACGACCAACTCCAGAATGGTGTATTTGGGATTTGTCAACGGCATTGGAACCTGTAAGTATAAATTGTCCGGGGATTTGACGATCATCAACAACAGTTCGTACTGCATCCCACAACATTGGAGCATCTTGCCACTCATCAATAAGGCGAGGCGTAGCTCCATTTAACAGAATGGACGGCTTAGTTTTAGCGGTGACCAAATACTCCTCACGCAAACTAGGATCTTGCATTCTCAAAATGCTGTTTGCAAGTTGAGACGCAGTTGTAGTTTTGCCACACCATTTTGGTCCTTCTATCAATACAGCCCCAAATGCATCCAGCAAGTCTTGCAACAGGGCATCGGCAGTTCTTTTATAATAACTCATATAATATGCTTTTTCAATTGCAAAGATACACATTTTCTGCGAAATGCATGGCCAATTCGTGTTTTTTGTGGCATTTCAATCCACTTTTTTGCGGTGTTTTATTCGGTATTTTTGTGGCATTTCAATCCACTTTTTTGCGGTATTTCACTTGGCATTCTTGCGGTGAGCAACTATAATTAGTCTGATAAGTTAGCCATCAACTCCGTCCGTTCCTCCTCGCTCAAGCCTTTCAGCATCTCAAGCAGGGCTTTCTTATCTACCACAGGAGTACTTTCTTTCGACTTCTCATTGAGTAGATAATGGTTATACTCCAGCATCTTTGCAAGCGGATAAGCACCGATATAATTGGAAGTAATGTCACCGCCGCCACTATGCCCCATGCTGTCGCTTATATATTTATAAGGTACGACACCAGAGTTATTGAGGTTGGTAGCGAAGCTGTGCCTTGCCCAAGTGGGTGATGGCACCTGTTCCATATCCAATAGTTTGGCAACTTTTGCCATGTGCTCACGTATATATCTGTTGTAGCGTTGGATAACCCATATCTCTTGTTCTGGTGTGATTAACTCACTCATGATGGGGAATACCCTTCGCCCAAGTTTTGGGACATTGCCATACCGGTTGAGTATCTCTTGAATCTCTGGAGTAACAGGAAATATCACTTCGCTGGCACTCTCGTTCCGTTCACGGGTTTTGTGGCGAAGAAAACGAAGCTGTTTGCCATGAGTGGCATAGTATAGTTCATCATAAGTCAGTCGGAGTGTATCTGCAAGGTTCTGCCCATTGCCCAGATACATAAAAAGGAATAGTCCAAGGTCGCGAAATATGGCATACTTCTCTCTGCCGAGGAACAGTTCGTTTCCATCTTTGTCTTTTGCCTCGTCAGCTTTCCAAAAGTCATAGAGCTTCCGCATGGTAGCCACGTCAAGAAACTCATGTTTACGGCTCTGCGCTTTGTTGTAGCCCGTGTCCTTAAACATTTCTTTGGTATCACCTTTCATCAGTCCGTTAGCGATACACATATTGATAATGGTTCTTAGACTACGGAGTGCGATAGCAATAGTGGTGGTGCTCAATTCATTCTTCTTCATGTTTTTTACCCACTTCAAGATAAAGTCACGGTTAATATCTGCAAACGATACATCCGTTCCCAAATCTTTCACAAAGCGATTGCGTACATCCTTACTACAACGAGCGGAACCCACCTTACCTTCATTGGTCTTAGATTGAATGTACGAATCCCAAACAGTGATGATGGTGCTATCATCGTCTTTCTTGCCTTGGAACCTATCTTGCAACTTGCGAAGAGAGAAATTGTTTTCTGAAATCAGTTGATTAGCCATCTGCTCCACTCTGTCCATCAGATTCTTCATATCGTTACGCTCCGCTAATTGGATGCGCCGACCGCTTTTCTCATAATCGCAAAGAACCAACCATTCTTCCATAGTGTATGATTTTCCTAAGCGCAGGAAAATCTTTTGTCCACCATGACACACACGCACAGCTACTGGAAGCGGTTGCGAATAGTCGCCCGCTTTTCGTATGTCAAGAGTCAGCGAACCATACACATTGCCATTCGCAGCCGTAAATTTCGCAAGGCATTTTTCTCCTCTTGCATTGGATTTTCCGTTCTTCTTTGCCATTTCGGTGACCTTATTCGTTTTTTCAATCTCCATAATGCACTTATTTATAGTTAATATTCTGCTCGTTTTGGTGACCTTCAGGTGACCTTTTCGCACGAAAACCACTGCAAATATACGCATTTCCCTGCAAACAACAAAACGTGTTAGATGCTGATTATCAGTACAATTACACTTTATGCAATCCTATGAAATAATCCACAAAAAGACTTGATCTGATTGTCGTCGTTGCGGTATTGGCCGCCGTAATTGGTGGCGTCCCAGTTGCCCTGCATCTGTTGCGTCAGCGGGCTCATGTATCGGTTGCAAATCGAGCCGATGTCCATACTGCCCCATTGCCTGAGTTCGATGCCGGTGAGCTGGAAGTTCGGATTCAGGTTGGCGGATTTGGTAGGATCGTTGTTCAGATCCTTGTCCACGCACGAACCCAGTAGCAGGAGCGATAAGATGAGCAGTATATTGATTGGTTTCATGTTGATTAGAATTTGAGGTTAATGTTGAATCCGAAACTGCGGCGCGAGGGCAGCGAGCCGTACTCGATTCCTTTTCCGTTGCCGTTGTTGTAGTTGGAGTCGGGGTCGATGTTCGGAACGTTCTTGAAGATGATCAGCGGGTTTCGGGCTACGAACGACAGGGTCAGTCCGTCCAGCGCCTTTCCGATCATCCTCCGCGGGAAGCTGTAGCTGAGCGTCATTTCGCGGATCTTGACGTAGGAGTTGTCCAGCACGAAGAACTGGGGAATGTTGTTGGAGATGAAGTTCCAGTAGCTTTCCGGGTTGCAGTAGCGGGTATTGGGCGCCCAGCTGATCGTGCCGTCGTCGTTTTTGACCTGAACTACGCCATCCACCAAATAGCCTCCCGTAGGATTCCATGCTGCCGTTTCGAGTCCGGCGGCAAGGCGTCCTTCTTCGGACTGATACCAGCCGTCCCGTCCTTTGAGCGTCTTTTTGGAGCGTCCGGAGCTGTAGGTGCCCCGCATGGTCGAGGTGTAGAGGTCCGCGCCGACTTTGATGTCGAAGATGGCGCTGAGGTTCCAGTTCTTGAACCGGACGTTGGTGTACATGCCGCCGGTGAATTTCCAGTGGGCGTTTCCCAGCGCGGTGTAGTTGTCGCTGACCGAGGGGATGCCGGTGGTCGGATCGACGATGATGTCGCCGTTTTCGTTGCGTTTGTAATCCTTGCCCATGATCGTGCCCAGCTCTTCGCCCACCACGGCCATGACGCGGACGCCCGCTGCGCCTACCCATTCGGCGTTCTCCACCTCGTACATCTGCGATTCGCCCAGCGAGTGCACCTTGTTGGAGTTGCGCGCGAAGTTGAAGCCCAGATCCCACTGCCAGTTCTTGGTCTTTACGGGAATGGTGTTGAGCTTGATCTCGATGCCTTTGTTGGTGAGCACGCCCGAATTGAGCAGGGCGGTCGAATAGCCGGTGCTGATGGAGGTGTTGACGTGGCGGATCTGGTCGCGGCTGGTCTGGCTGTAGTATGTAAAGTCGAGCACGATGCGCTTGTTCAGGAAGTAGAGCTCGGTGCCGACCTCCCACGAACGGGTCCGGGTCGGTTTGAGATCGCGGTTGGGTACGGTCGAGTTGGAGATCTGCCCCGACGATACGCCGCCGACCGGATGCGGATAAAGTGCGTAGTTGAGCGACATCTGATAGGGGCTGGTGTCATTGCCGACCTCGGCCCACGAAGCGCGCACCTTGCCGAACGACAGGATTTTGGATACGCTCGACGGTAACAGTTCGGAGAAGATGAAGCTGCCCGATACCGACGGATACACGTACGTGTTGTTGATCAGCGTGGAGGTGTTGTCGGCCCTGACGGTGACGTCCAGATAGGCGAAATTCTTATACCCCAGATTGACCATGGCGTAGGCCGAGTTGATTTGTCTCTGGTAGGGCGATTCGACGATCGTCTTGTCGGAGAAACTGTTGATTTTCTTGATTTCGGGTTCGGCCATGTCCTTGCCCGTGATCGTGGTCTGGAAGTTGTCCACACGGTAGAGGTTCAATCCGGCCGTTCCGACCAGACTCATGTTTTTGCCCAAGTTGGTGCTGTAGGTGAGCACCGCGTCCGCGTTGATCGTGCGGTTGCTGTTGGTCTGGGTCTTCAGATAGCCCGATTCGTGGCTCGGCGTGGAGATCGGCGCGAAGTCCTCGAAACTGAACTCGGTGATGTCGGCGCCTCCGGAGAGCTTGAATTTCAGCTTGTCGGTGATCTTGTATGAGATGCTGGCCGAGGAGATCAGACGGTTCTTTTTGGAGGTGTTGCTCATCTCGTTGATGATCCAGTAGGGATTGACCCGGTTCACGTCGCCGTTCCAGTTGTAGTATTTTCCCTCCTCGTCCTTATAGTTGTCCCGCAGCAGGTAGAGGTCGTAAGTCGAAGGCAGCGAGGAGAGGTTCTTGCCCTCGTTGTTGCGGTCCCCTGCCAGAGCGGGACGGTTGTTCACTTTCTCGTAGACGTAGTTTACTTTTACGTCCACGTCGATCTTCCGCCCGATTTTGGTGTTGGTGCGGACCGTGAACGTGCTGCGGTTCATGCCTGAGTTCGGCACGATATCCCGGTTACGCAGATCGGAATAGGAGAGTCTGATGCCGGCATCCTTGTAAATCTTGTTGAGCGTGATGCTGTTGTTGGCCGTGACGCCGAGCCGGAAGAAATCCTCGATGCCGTGGTTGGAGATGGTGTAGGGACGCAGTACGTTGTCGAAATACCATATTTTCAGATTCTTGTCGATTTTTGGGCCCCAGCTTTTCGAGGAGTTCGAGCGGTCGTCGATCGTTCCGTAGATGCGGCCGTTGGATCCCTGTCCATATATATATTGTACGTCGTCGAAGCGTGTCAGCTGCTGCTCTACGGTCGTGGTGGAGTTGATCTCCACGCCGAGGGACTGTCCTTTGCGGGACGAGGCCTTCTTCGTGGTGATCATGATGACGCCGTTGCCGGCCTGCGAGCCGTACAGGGCCGATGCGGCGGGGCCTTTCAGTACGGAGATGTTCTCGATGTCGTCGGGGTTGATGCTCGAAATGCCGTCTCCCAAGTCATATCCGCCGTCCTTGTTCGCACTGCCGAAATTGGTGTTGTCGATGGGCATTCCGTCCACTACGTACAGCGGCTGGTTGTTTCCCGTGAGCATCGAGCTGCCTCGGATCTCCACATGGGAGGAGCCGCTGGGGCCTCCGGCGGTCTGGCTGATGATCAGGCCCGGTTCGCGTCCCGCCAGCGAGTTGATGACGTTCAGCTCCCGCACCTTTTCGAACGCTTCGCCTTTGATGTCTCCTACCGAGTATCCCAGCGATTTGCGTTCACGGGTCATGCCCAGCGCGGTGACCACGACGTCTTGGATCGTCTCGCTGGTCGTTTCGAGCTTGATGGTGAGGTTGGTCTGGGTTCCCACCTTAACCTCGGCTGTTTTGTAGCCGAGGAACTTTACTTCGAGGATCGATGCCGGGGTTACCTGAATCGTGAATTTTCCCGCAGTGGTTGTCGTTCCGGTTGTCGTTCCCTGAACGATGACGGTGGCGCCGCTCACCGGATTGTCGTTTTCGTCGGTAACCATACCGGACACAGTTCTCTTTTGGGTGTTACCCCCCCCCTGCCCATAGGCGGGACTCCCGAAAATCATTGCGCAAAATAACGGAAGCGCAGTGTAAATCAATAATAGTCGAATTTTGTTCATCGGGTTAATAATTTAAGTTGGTTTTTATAAAATGGGTTTTTCGCTCGGATTTTTTTGCCGTTAGCTAAATAAGCCTTTTTTTGGTTTAAATAGTGACTGAATATTGTATTTGTATGAAACAAAATTGCGATTTACTTAATTTTGTAAGATATTTATAGGTTTGTATAATTATGTGGCATATGGAGAGACGAAATTCGGCTTATCTTTAAAATATTAAAAATAAAGAAATAGAGAGACGACTTTATCGGTGGAAAAGATGGGCGGACGGATTCATATTTGGATGGCTTGTGTCGTGACGGCGTTCTTTGCGGTCGCAAGGGCGAATGCCGGAGCATATACGTTTAAAAGTTATCAGGTCGAAAACGGCCTTTCGCAAAACAGCGTGCTTTCCATCCTGCAGGACCGGGAGGGATTCATGTGGTTCGGTACCAAGGACGGACTCAATTGTTTCGACGGTTATTCGTTCAAGGTTTATCGCCGTCAGAGCGGCGTGGAGACCTCGCTGGGCAATAATTTCGTGTTTTCGCTCCGTGAGGATTCCCACGGCCGGTTCTGGGTGGGAACGGGCCGGGGCGTCTGGCTGTTCGACAAGGAGCGTGAGACGTTCCGCAAGTTTCGCGTCGAGGTTTCGGGCCGGGATATCCTGACCGCGCAGATCAGTGCGATCATGGAGGACGATGCTGGCGACATATGGCTGGCGACCCACATGAACGGGCAGGGGCTGTTCCGGATCGACAGGAATCTGGCGTGTACGCACCATTTCCAGACTCCGCAGATTCCGTCCAATTTCATCGGGTTCGTCGTTCAGGACAAGATGGGCGGCATTTGGGTGGGAACCGTCGGCAAGGGAATCGTGATGCTCGATCCCGCGACTTCGCGGGTCGATTCGCTGCCCGAATATGTTTCGGAGGGAATCCGGGACAAAGTGATTTCGAGTCTTTATTGCGACGACAACAACAATGTCTGGGTCGGCACGTCGAAAGAGGGGCTGCATTGTATCAACAACCGTGCGCTGCGGGTGCAGCACTACCTCGACAAATCGATTCTGAACATCCGGTCGATTACGCAGTATCTCGATGACGTAATCGTTATGGGGTCGGACAACGGGCTGGTCATGCTCGACACCTCCACCGGCGAATATCGCCTGACCAACAAGTCGCTCAACAGCAATCTGTCCGACAATTCGATCTTCTCGATTATCCGTGACCGGGAGAATTCGCTTTGGATAGGCACCTATTTCGGCGGCGTGAACTATTATTCCCCGTTGATCAATCGTTTCGAGCATTATTATTCCAGTAACGGGCATCGCAATTTCAACGGGAACATCGTCAGTCAGATCCGGCAGGACAAGAACGGGAAGATCTGGATAGGAACCGACGACAAGGGACTGAGCCTGTTCGATCCGCAGACCGGACAATTCGAGCCGAGTGCGTTGTGCGGAAAGGTCCTACCACAACGTGCAGGCGATTCTTTGCAATGACGACTACCTGTGGGTGGGCCTTTACAACAAGGGAATCAACCGGATCGACTTGAAAACGGGCCGCGTGAAAAACTATGTCAGCCGTCCCGGAGACAGCACGGGCATCGACGACAGCAACATATTCGCCATCACACGGCTCTCCACGGGAGAGCTGCTCTTCGCCACGCCGATCGGGGTGAACGTCTATAACGCCGCAGAGGATAATTTTACGCGGATTCCGCAACTGGTCAATGTCTTTGTGAAATCCATTTTGGAGGATTATCTGGGCAATCTCTGGTTCGCCACCAACAACGAGGGAATCTGGTGCCGGACCAAGAGCGGTCAATGGTGCCGCTACGTCAACAATCCCGCGGACTCCAATTCGTTGAGTTATAATGCGGTGAATTATATCTACGAGGACCGGAAGAACCGGCTCTGGTTCTGTACGGACGGCGGCGGGGTGTGCCTGTGGAATCACCGGGACAAGACGTTCCGGACGATCGACGAAAACCGGGGGCTGCCCAACAATGTGGTCTACGCGATCGTCGACGATTTGAACGGGCATCTCTGGGTCAGCACCAACAAGGGACTCGCGGCGATCAGCGAGGAGGACTGGACCGTCAGGACCTACAACTCTTCGCAGCGGATACAGAACGTACTCTATAATTACAATGCCGTGCTCCGGGACCGGGACAATTATCTCTATTTCGGCGGCGTGAACGGCTTCGTCCGTTTCGATCCGCGGGAAATCACGCCCAACGATTTTACTCCGGCGGTCAAGATCACGGCGGTGAGCGTGCTGAACCGGGATATTCCCGTATCGGAGGACGGGGATAAACGGTTTGTGCTCAAACGCAATCAGTCCACCTTCCGGTTCGACTTCGTGCTGTTGAGCTACGTTTCGCCGCCGGATAATCTCTATGCCTATAAACTGGAGGGCTTTGACCGGGACTGGACTACGGTGCAGGGTTATCCGCATGCCCATTACATGAATATTCCGTCGGGAAAATACAGGTTCCGGGTCCGGGCCGCCAATAGCGACGGGGTCTGGAACGACCGGAGCGCCGAAGTGGAAATCGTTGTCAGGCGTCCGTTCTTTTCTTCCGTGGCGATGCTCGTGCTCTATACGGCGTTGCTGCTGGCCGGAATCTGGTTCTGGGTCCGAAGGTTCAGGTCCCGCGTCAAGGCCCGGAGCGAGAAGAAGTTTCTGGAAGACAAGATCAACTTCTTCACCAACATCGCCCATGAGATACGCACTCCGCTGTCGCTGATTACGGCGCCGCTCGAAAATATCATCAAATCCGGTGACGGCACCGTGCAGACGAGAGACAATCTGCACGTGATCGAACGCAATTCCAACCGCCTGCTCGAACTTGTCAATCAACTGCTCGATTTTAGAAAGATCGAGGAGGAGATGTTTATCCTCAACCGGGAGAGGACGGATATCAACGGTATTGTCCGCAAGGTATACGCGCAGTATGAGTACGAGGCGCGGGCCAAGAACATAGACCTGCGGATCGAGCTTCCCGGAGAGGAGGTCGGGTGTCTTGTCGATGCGGAGGCGATTTTCAAGGTGATCAGCAACCTGATGTCGAACGCCATGAAGTTTACCCGCGACACGATCTGGCTGGAGCTGTGCCGGGATGAGGGTACGGCGGTGGTTCGGGTGCGCGACAACGGGGCCGGACTCGATGACCGGGACGCCGGCAGGATATTCGATCCCTTCGTGCAGGGCAGCAACAATACGCTGAGTGCCGGTTCCGGAATCGGACTCGCGCTTGCGCAGGCGCTGGCAAGGAAAAACAAGGGCGAAATCGAACTTGACCGCAGCTGCGGTCAAGGCGCCGTGTTCGTACTGACGCTTCCGCTGGCCGAAGCCGCTGCGGACGAATCTTTGGCCAAGCATGCGACTCATTCGTTCGGAGGCGCCGCCGAGGACAATCGCCAGCGGATTCTGGTCGTCGAGGACAACGATGAGCTGCGGGAATTCATATGCCGCAGCCTGAGCGATCAGTATACGATTGCCAGCGCCGTTGACGGAATGCAGGCGCTCAAGGTTTTGGATAACGAAGGGGTGGTGGACCTCGTTATCTCGGATGTCATGATGCCCCGGATCGATGGATTGGAATTGTGCAAAAGGATCAAGAACGATCCGGCCTATTCGCACATTCCGGTCATTCTCCTCTCCGCAAAGGTAGACCAGTCGGTTAAGATCAAGGGGTTCGAACAGGGCGCCGACGTGTACATCGAGAAGCCGTTCTCGATGGACCAGCTCAAGGCTCAGATAGGCAGTGCGATCGAGAACCGGATGCGGCTGAGGGACAATTTTGTCCGTTCGCCGCTGCAATACCTCCGGGAAAACCACGGCGGTTGTGACATCCAGTTCCTCAACAAACTGAACGATACGATTCTCTCCAACCTGACCAATACCGAATTCTCGATAAACGGGCTGGCTGAACTTTTTTGCATGAGCCGGTCCAGCCTGCATAAGAAGATCAAGGCGCTGACGGGGCTGACTCCCAACGACTACATCAAGCTGATCCGGTTGAACAAGGCGGCGGAGCTGCTTTCTTCGGGGAGCTACAAGGTGAACGAGGTGTGCTATCTGGTCGGGTTCAACACTCCGTCGTATTTTGCGAAGTGTTTTTATAAACAGTTCAACAAGCTGCCCAGTTCGCAGCTCGACTGATTGTGCGGGCAGTTTGACCGCCGTTCTTTGTATTGTGCAATAACGTTGTATATGTGGCGCAGATATTGGTAGGCGCGGATCGCCGTGCCGGTTATATTTGCACGGCCGTCTGTATGATGGCGAGTGTACTAACCTAAATGATCTGTAGATTTATGAAAAGAATTGCATTAGCGGCGTTTTTGTTTGTGACGCTTGTTCTTTCTGCCGCAGAGCCGGCCCCTACGCTCAGGCGCAATACGGTGGACGAGGTGATCGCCGCCATGACGCCTGAGGAGAAGGTGCTCATGGTGATCGGCAACAAAAACAACGACCGGCGCAGGTATATCGGCGAGGGTTCCACTTGGTATTGCGCAAGGCTCGGTCTGATGCCGACCGTCATGTGCGACGGTCCTGCCGGAGTGCGCATGAAACCCTTCCGGGACGGCGACTCTACCAAAGCCTATTACAGCACCGCTTTCCCCACAGCCACCGCGCTGGCCGCTACGTGGAATACCGAATTGGTGGAGACGGTCGGTGACGCGATGGGTAACGAAACGCTTGAATACGGTGCCGACGTGCTTCTGGCCCCTGCGATGAATATTCAGCGCGATCCGCTGTGCGGACGGAATTTCGAGTACTATTCCGAAGATCCGCTTCTGTCGGGGAAAATGGGCGCCGCGATGGTGCGCGGGATTCAGTCGCAGGGCGTCGGGACTTCGGTCAAGCATTTCGCGGCGAACAATCAGGAGAGCAACCGCAAGGGTGTCAATGCCGTGATCAGTCAGCGGGCGCTTCGGGAGATTTACCTGCGCGGCTTCGAGATCGCGATCAGGGAGGCTGCGCCGTGGACCGTCATGTCGTCCTATAATCGGCTTAACGGGGTGTACGCCTCCCAGAACCGCGACCTGCTGACCACGGTGCTGCGGGACGAATGGGGCTTCGACGGAATGGTGATGACCGACTGGTTCGCCGGCGACGACGGGGTGGCTCAGATGAAGGCGGGCAACGATATCATCATGGGCGGCTTCCCTCACGGTCATTACAAATACCATCAGCCCGAAATTCTCAGCGCGCTTTCCGACAAGACGCTCGATGAGGAGGTTCTTGACCGGAATATCCGCCGGATACTCGGCTTCGTCAAGAAAACGCCCTCTTATAGGGAATACGCCTGCTCCCTGAAGCCCGATCTTGCGCGGCATGCACAGGTCGCTCAGCGTGCTGCGGACGAAGCGATGGTGCTGCTGAAAAACGACCGGAATACGCTTCCGGTCAGAAAACCGAATCGGGTTGCGCTTTTCGGCAAGACGTCCTATGATTTCATAGCCGGAGGTACGGGCAGCGGCGAGGTGCATTACGGTCATGCGGTATCCCTCAAAGAGGGGCTGTCGAACGTCGGGTTCCGGATTTCGTCCGCTGCGGACCGTTTCTACACCCGGTTCGTCGATTCGGTGTTTGCTGCCGGCGGGCACAAGAAATATGCGGTAACCCGCTCTCAGGAACCTCGGATCGACAAGGCTCTCGTCGAAGCGGAGGCGAAGGTTACGGACATGGGAGTCGTGACTCTCGGCCGGTTGTCCGGAGAGGGCGTGGACCGTAAGGAAGAGGGTTACTTCACCCTGACCGACAATGAAAAGGAACTGCTCGGAGCCGTGTGTTCGGCCTATCATGCACTCGGAAAAAAAGTGGTTGTCGTACTCAATATCGGAGGGGTGATCGAAACGGCTTCGTGGAAAGAGCTGCCCGACGCGATCCTGCTCTCGTGGCAGACGGGTCAGCAGGGCGGCGCTGCCGTTGCCGAGCTGCTTCGGGGAACCGTCAATCCTTCCGGAAAGCTGCCCGTGAGCTATCCCGTTTCATATGCCGACGTTCCGTCGTCGAAATCGTTTCCGGGAATTCCCCCCCCCCCTGCCGGTCAACTCCTACTATAACGAGGGTGTGTATATCGGCTACCGCTATTACACGACGTATGATGTCCCTGTGTCCTATCCGTTCGGTTACGGGCTTTCTTACACTCGGTTCGAATATTCCGACCTGACGCTGAGCAGCGATTCGTTTCCGGGACGGATCGATGTCTCGGTAAAGATCTCCAACACGGGCAAAGTCGCCGGAAAAGAGGTCGTTCAGCTTTATCTGACGGCGCCGGCCGTCTTGCAGGACCAGCCCGAGCGGGAATTGAAAGGTTTTGCCAAAACCCGGCTTCTTGCGCCCGGTGAGAGTCAGGTGCTTACCTTTACGCTCGATCCCCGTTCGCTTTGCTCCTTCCGCAGCGGCATCAGCAGCTGGGTGGCCGAGGCCGGGCGTTACGAGGTGAAGATCGGCGCTTCGTCGCAGGATATCCGTCAGCGAGCCTCCTTTACGCTCGGAAAGGAGCTGGTCGTCGAGAAACTGCACGATGTCCTCGCCCCCAATGTGCCGATTAAGGATATGGGGACGACCTCGGCAAAAGTCCTTGGAACGGATCAGCCTTTCGACCACTACCATGAACTGGATTATAAATTCAACTGGCACTGGTAACTTTCCGTTCCCGTTCGTTCGGGGACGGCTCTGCGCCCGAATTGTTCCGCCCCGTCTCCGCACTTTCTTCCTGAAAAGCAAAACCGCGTTAGAAACGATTCTAACGCGGTTTTCAGTGCCCAGGACAAGACTCGAACTTGCACGAACTAAACGTTCACTACCCCCTCAAAGTAGCGTGTCTACCAATTTCACCACCTGGGCCTTACCTCCGAATTTCGGATTTCGGGTGTGCAAATATAGGGTATAAATTTTAATCCGCCAAATTTTCAGGACGGTTAATGGCAATTTTTGTGCTTCTTCGGTTCTCTTATTCGGAAACGGGGCCGTTTCTCCGCCCTGCGGCGGCAAGGCGGGCCGGCCGGCCTGCGGTACGACGTGCATCGAATCCTCCGGCGGCGCCCCGGATCTACTCCCCGTGCTGCGGGGAGAGGACGAGCATGCCTGCGGGTCTTCGCGCGTCTTCCGGCAGCGAGACACCCGCTATCGGCGCGATGCCTGCGGCGCTCCGGCCCGGAGCGGGCGTGTAGGTGCGGCCCGTAATCAGGCTCAGGGCCTTGGCGAGCATCGGCTCCTCAGGTCCGAAATCCACCAGTCTGTTGTTCCAGTCGGCGACCGCATAATTGACCGCGAGTCCGGCCGGATTCACCGTCTCCTTTTTGGCGTTGTAGCCTTCGAACGTGATCGGGGCCAGTTCGTACGAATAGTCGCCGTCGTCGAACTTGTCGATCTCCATGCCCACGTTCTTGCCGTTGGTCTTCTCGCCGATCAGCGTCACGCCGATGTCGATTCCCCTCAACCCGTTGATGACCGCTTCGCTCGACGACGCCGTGCTGCCTGTCGTCAGCACATAGATGTTCTGCAGGCCGAGGGCGTACTGCTTGAGGTCCGCCCCGTAGTAGTCGCCGTAGCTGAAATTCTCGTAAAAGAGCGCTTTCTCCCGATCGTACGTATTGCCCGTCTGCTTCTGGGTTTTCGCCGGATCGGCCATGCGGCTGTCGTTGTAGCGGTAATACTGGAAAACCTTGCCGTCGCATTTTTCGCCTGCGATGCACGTCGCCAGCATCTTTGCCGAAATCACGTGTCCGCCGCCGTTGTAGCGCAGGTCGAATACCAGATCGGTGATTCCCGCGTCGCGGAACTTCCGGAGGGAATCCAGCAGGTCGTCGTCATATGCCGCGTCGAACCCGTTGTAGACCATGTAGCCGATCTTGTGCTCACCCTCCTCGATGACCTCCGCGCGGAGCACCGGGTTCGGGTAGAGCCGTTCCGCCGTGAGGGTGGTCTCTTCACCCGTCTCCCGGACTTTGAAGAGGACCGACGCGGCTCCCGAAGGGCTTGTCAGTCGCTTGTATACGGGGGTGTATTCGCTCTCCGAATCGGCGATCTCGGCGCCGTCTATCTCCGAGAAGATCGTACCCCGTCTGAATCCCGCCCTGTCTGCCGGGGAGCCGGGATATACCGCCATCACGTAAAACCCGGCCTTCCCCGTGTTGGAGAACCGGACCACCCCCAGCCGGGCGAATCCGAACCCGTATTCCGTCTCCTTGCGGACGCCGTGATTGACGCCGCGCGTTTTCGGCCCCGTGGCCGCGCGGCTCCGGGCTTTGCGGGTGATGTAGGAGTAGAGTTTGTAATAATTCTGTCCCGTGCCGTTCGTATACCTCTTTTTGTCGAGGGTGTTGGAGGTCATCCCCAGCAGGGTCCTCGTCAGGAAGTTGTCATTGTCGGCGGCGTATTCGATCGTCAGGTCGCGGGTCATCTGCCCATACTCGCTGTTCCATAGATAGCGTTCAGCCAGATAGCTGTCTATCTTGTCGTTGTACGACTCCGTGGTTCCCGTGCCGCCGTTCCCGGCCGTATCTTTGGCGCAGGAACC
>OGQN01000823.1_pt1 | contig 27356 bp, 17 predicted proteins | sample 1553231 | NCBI WGS metagenome assembly OGQN01 (sample SAMEA2579950, study PRJEB22360) | human gut metagenome | biome: human gut; feature: human-associated habitat; material: faeces | place: Denmark | collected 2008/2010 | reverse complement strand
TGAAACTTCGCGCCGAAGGCTACCGGACCATCTACGTCCAGAGCACCACCTTGATAGAAGGCAGTGAGATGACCTCCGTCCGCAGGGATGCAGACAATCTCCGTCCCTTCTTCAAGGAGATAAGAGTGGGAAATCCCCTGCTCTACTCCGTCGAAGATTGCGAGAAGGTAATCGACATACTGACCGCCGAACAGCCGGAAAAGAAAGAAGACATTGTCTATGTGGGGCACGGCAACCAGCTACCCAGCACGGCTACTTACGCCATGCTCGACTTCATGATGAAAGCCCATGGACTGAAGAACTTCCACGTCAGCACCATTGAAGGATATCCTACCCTGGACGCAACCCTGCTGCAACTGAAAGAGACACGCCCCAAGAGCGTGACATTGGTTCCGTTGCTGTTGGTATGCGGCAACCATACCAAGGAAGACATTGCCGGCGTGTGGAAGACGGAACTTGAAAAGCAAGGCTATCAAGTGAATGTACGCATGCAGGGACTGGGCGAAAACAAAGCCATCCGCCAGCTCTATATGGAACACATCAAAGCCATGCTAAAAGATTGATAACCAGCAAGCGTAAAAGGGCTACACCTTTTACATACCAAGGCTACACCCTTTGCTCCGGATGGCTACACCATCCCGGACAAAGGGTGTAGCTCTTTTCAATGTACACAGATTACGGACATTTGTAACCATATTACGGATTCCTCCTCCTACGATATGGAACTTTCCGGATTATTCTCTACATTTGTACAAAACTAACAGGAACGTTTATGGAAGAAGTAATCAAGCTCAATGCTGTAGACCAATACAACAAGATGTTCGGTCTCGAAACCCTGCATCCGCTGGTCAGCGTAGTCGATTTGTCCGAAGCCACCGGATATCCCAGGCATTTCACCTTGAACTATGGCGTATACGCCCTTTTCCTCAAAAACACCAAATGCGGAGACATACGCTATGGAAAACAGTTTTACGATTACCAGGAAGGCACAGTAACCAGCTTCGCCCCGGGCCAGGTGACCGAGGTCAACATGCTGGAAGGTATGCAGCCCAGCGCCTCCGGCCTGCTGTTCCACCCCGACTTGATAAAAGGCACCTCGCTGGGACAGGGAATAAAGCAGTATTCCTTCTTTTCCTATTCCTCTACCGAGGCACTGCATTTGTCCGAAGACGAGAAAGAAATCTTCCTCGACTGTCTGAAGAAGATTAAGATGGAAATCCAACGCCCCATCGACAAGCACAGCAAGGGTCTGATTGCACGCAACATCGAGCTACTGCTGGACTACTGCATGCGTTTCTACGAACGCCAGTTCATCACCCGCTCGGCAGCCAACAAAGACATCCTGATGAAATTCGAAGCACTGATAGACGACTATTTCCAGAGCGACAAACCGCAGACCGAAGGACTGCCTTCCGTGAAATACTTCGCAGACAAAGTGTTCCTCTCCTCCAACTATTTCGGAGATTTGGTGAAGAAGGAAACCGGAAAGACGGCGCAGGAATATATCCAGAACAAAATCATCGACCTGGCCAAAGAAATGATTATAGGAAGCGGGAAGACAGTCAGCCAGATTGCCTATGAGCTGGGATACCAGTATTCGCAGCACTTCAACCGCGTGTTCAAGAAGAACGTAGGCTATACTCCGAGCGAATACCGGCACTTGCAGGTTTAGACAATAAAGTTTCACCACAGATTACGCCGATTAGCGCAGAGTTTTTTCGGTTTCATCAAATATAAGTTCTATCTTTGTATGCCAATAGAACATATGGATATGAAACACCCCAAAATAATTGTTGCCGGCATCGGACCGGGCAATGAATCGGATATGACTCCCGCCGTAATTTCCGCTTTGCAAGAATCAGATGTAGTGGTGGGATATAAGTATTATTTCCAATTTGTAATCCCTTATCTCCACCCCTCAACAGCATGCATAGATACCGGCATGAAGCGTGAACGCGCCCGTGCCGAGCAGGCTTTCGAGCTGGCGGAGCAGGGAAAGACGGTCTGCGTCATCAGTTCCGGGGATGCGGGCATCTATGGTATGACGCCGCTTGTCTACGAGATGAAGCGGGAAAGGAACAGCGACGTGGAAATCGTTTCGCTGCCGGGCATCAGCGCTTTCCAAAAGGCAGCCTCACTGCTGGGAGCTCCCGTAGGACATGACTTCTGTGTCATCTCCCTTTCAGACCTGATGACTCCCTGGGAACGTATTGAAAGACGTATCACCGCAGCCGCTGCCGCCGACTTCGTGACGGCAGTCTACAACCCCAAAAGTGAAGGACGCTACTGGCAGCTTTACCGCTTGAAAGAACTCTTTCTGCAGGAAGGACGCTCACCGGAAACGCCCGTGGGATATGTGCGCCAGGCAGGACGCCCGGAACAAGCGGTACACATCACCACGCTGGGAGATTTCAATCCCGAAGAGGTGGATATGTTTACAGTCGTATTGATAGGCAACTCACAGTCCTACGAATGGAACGGAGCCTTCATCACTCCGCGCGGCTATTACCGGGACACGAATACCGAAGCCACGGGCATCGGGCAAGACATCATGATTCGTAGTTTCCGTACCATCGAAAAGGAACTGAAGAACAAGCATATTCCCCTCGACCATAAATGGGCTTTACTCCATGCCATACATACCACCGCCGATTTTGAAATGGAGCATCTGCTGCATACGGACGAAGGTGCCGTGGCTTCCTTGTATCAAGCCATCGAGAAAGGCGGAATCAAGACGATTGTCACAGACGTCACGATGGCAGCCAGCGGTATCCGCAAAGGAGCTTTGCAGCGGCTGGGCATAGAGGTGAAATGTTACCTCGGCGACCCGCGCACAGCGACGATGGCTGCAGAGAAAGGCATCACCCGTACCCAGGCAGGCATCCGCCTGGCTGTGGAGGAGCATCCCGATGCTTTCTTTGTATTCGGCAATGCACCTACGGCACTTATGGAACTCTGCGACCTGATACGTAAGGGCAAGGCACATCCGGCGGGCATTGTTGCTGCACCGGTAGGCTTCGTGCATGTGCAGGAGTCCAAACACATGGTGAAACCCTTTACGGAAATACCCAAGATTATCGTAGAAGGACGTAAGGGAGGCAGTAACTTAGCTGCCACGCTGGTGAACTCCGTGCTGTGCTACAACGATGCGGAGCAGTTGCGCCCGGGCAGGGATGTGTAAGTGAAAAGAGACATTCCATAACATTACTTGTTACGACCGATAACATTACTTGTTATGCCCCCTTACATTACTTGATATTTTCATAAGATTACTCATTGAATGAAACACAGATTTATAATCATAGGAATGGATGACAACCGTTCCCCCTTCTTTCCACCGGAAGCACTGGCGCAGATACGGAAGGGGAAGGTTTTCTCCGGTGGCATACGGCATAAGGAGATTGTCGGTCCTCTGCTGCCTGCCGGGGCCGAATGGATTTCCATCACCGTACCGCTGGAGCGTGTCTTTTCCCGTTATGAAGAAATATTTACCCGCTTCGAAGAGACGGCTACGGACGACTCCATCATTGTATTCGCGTCCGGCGACCCGTTATTCTTCGGTTTTGCCAATACCATAAAGCGTAAGCTTCCCGAGGCAGACATTCTGCTCTATCCCGCTTTCAATTCCTTGCAGACATTGGCACACCGCCTCGTCATGCCGTATGACGACATACGCACCGTCTCCCTGACAGGACGCCCCTGGCAGGAGTTCGACCGTGCCCTCATAGAGCGTGCCCCCAAAATAGGCATCCTCACCGACCGCGAACATACCCCGGCCACCATTGCCGCCCGCATGCTGGAATACGGGTACTCCCACTACACACTATACATCGGCGAGCATCTCGGCAATCCCGAAAAGGAACGCATACGCCGGATGACACCCCAGGAAGCGGTTTCCGGTGACTTCGAACATCCCAACTGCCTGCTGCTGGACAGCCATCCCGGACAATGCCGCACAAACTCCCTGCACGGTAGCGAAGCCCCAGACTTTCCAGTCCGTCCCTTCGGCATCCCCGATGAAGAGTTTGCACATCTTGACGGACGCGCCCGCATGATAACCAAGGCTCCCATCCGCCTGCTCACCCTGCAGGCATTGGAACTGAACCGCCGCCGCGTCTTCTGGGACATCGGTTTCTGTACCGGTTCCGTCTCCATCGAAGCCCGCCTGCAATTTCCTCATCTCGCCGTCATCTCCTTCGAGATACGCCCCGAAGGAAAAGAGCTGATGGACACCAACTCCCGCCGCTTCGGCGCGCCGGGCATTACGGCGATAACCGGAGATTTCCTGCACACCGACCTCACTCCCTTTGCCCGCCCCGATGCCGTCTTCATCGGTGGACACGGCGGACATCTGGAGGAAATGATAGAGAAAGTGAAACAAGTGCTGCACCCCGAAGGCTGCATCGTCTTCAACTCCGTATCGGCAGAAAGCAAGGAGGCGTTCTGCCGAGGAATCGAGCGGAACGGAATGGTGCTCCACCCTTCCACCCATATCGCCTTGAACGAATATAACCCCATTGAAATTATGAAAGCCACGCTTTCTTAAACATACCCATTATGAAAACAGCTATTATTCTAATCTCCGAAGCCGGTTTGAGCATAGCCCAATCACTGCTCAACGAACTTCCCGACTCCGAAATCTTCACCCTCAGGCACGAAGAGGGATGCACACATATAGAATCCGCCGGCAAATTCACAGCGGAAAACTTCAACCGCTATGATGCCTTTGTCTTCATTGGCGCCATGGGAATCTGTGTCCGCACCATCGCTCCTTGCGTGAAGAACAAATATACCGACCCTGCCGTGATTTGCGTGGACAGTACCGGTAAATTTGCCATCTCCGTACTTTCCGGACACATCGGAGGAGCCAACGAACTGACCCACCAGGTAGCGAATATCCTCGGGGCCGAACCGGTAGTCACCACGCAAAGCGACTGCACCGGTCTATGGGGACTCGATACCCTGCCCCAACGTTTCGGGTGGTTTCCGGTCATCAACGCCGAGCCCTCCACCCTCCTGTTGGCAGAACTTGCCAAGACGCCCGAAGAGAAAAAAAGAGTATGCATGAACGAGCATATCAGCCTCTTCGTTTCCGGCAAGCCCACCGCCCTGCTGCTCACGGTGCGCAATGAAGGCACGGACTGGATGGAGGCGCACCTGCCGCCTCATGTAGAAGTATTCTACCGGGTGCAGGACATTAAACCTTCACGCTTCAAACTGATTCTGTGCGTATCTCCCCAAGTCCCCAACTTCCCGGAAATGCCTATGATATGCTACGTGCCCTGTGTCGTACACCTCGGCATCGGCCTTGCCCGGCTGGCAGGTCCCGTGCGGAAAGTGGAGAAAGAGATTATGAACACACTGAAGGAATACGGCATCATGCCCCAAAGCATCGCCTCCATCTCCACGATTAAAGCTAAAAGTGACGAACCGGTAGTGAAAGCGCTCCAAAAGAAGTTCCCAGTCTACTTCTATACAGCCGAGGAACTGGCAGAGATAGAGGTGCCCCATCCCAGCAAAACCGTCATGAAGCACATGGGTACCCCCAGCGTCAGCGAAGCCGCCGCCTTACTGAGTGCAAACAACTCCCGGCTGCTGGTGCCCAAGAAGAAAGGAGAGAACTATACCGTGGCCGCCGCCCTTGACATAAGAACTGTGCGCCAGGGCCACATCGAAATAGTGGGTGCCGGCCCGGGCGACCCGGACCTGGTTTCCGTACGCGGACGCCAAATGCTGGAACGCGCCGACCTCATTCTGTATGCCGGCAGCCTCGTTCCCAAGGAGCTGACTCTCTGTGCCAAGGCCGGTGCTACCGTACTCAGCTCCGCTTCCATGGATTTGGAAGAACAATTTGAAGTGATGAAGAAGTTCTATGACAAGGGAAAATTCATCGTACGCCTGCATACGGGTGACCCATGTATCTATGGTGCCATTCAGGAACAGATGAACTACTTTGACCAGCACGGCATGAGCTACCACATCACCCCCGGCATATCCTCCTTCCAGGCGGCGGCAGCTGCCTTGAAGTCGCAGTTCACCATTCCGGAAAAAGTGCAAAGCATCATCCTAACACGCGGCGAAGGACGTACGCCCATGCCCGAACGCGAAAAGCTACATCTCATGGCACGCTCACAAAGTACCATGTGCATCTTCCTCAGTGCAAGCATTGCGGAGCAGGTGCAGGAAGAACTGTTGCAGGAATATCCGGAAACTACCCCCGTAGCTGTCTGCTACCACTTGACATGGAAAGACGAACAAATATTCAGGGGGGAACTCAAAGACCTTGCCAGAATAGTGAAGGAAAATAACCTCACCTTGACAACCATGATTGTCGTAGGCGAAGCCATCGGCAACCGTGAAGGTCTGTCACGGCTCTATGCACACGAGTTCAAGCATCTGTACCGGAAATAAATCAACGATTAATCACCCATAAACATTCAAACATGATATTAATATTTGGCGGAACCACCGAAGGACGCATAGCCATCCAAACCCTTGAAGAAGCCGGAAAAACTTTCTACTATTCTACCAAAGGGGATGAGCAGGACGTACTTCTGCATAATGGCATCCGCCTGCAAGGCGCGATGGATGCAATAGAAATAGAAACATTCTGTGCACAGCATCACATAAAGCTGCTGATAGACGCCGCGCACCCCTTTGCCACACAGCTGCATGAGACTCTGGAACAAGTCTCCGTGGAATCGAATATCCCCGTCATCCGTTTCGAGCGTATCTTCCCGGAACGCGATGAAGAACACATCACCTGGTGCAGGGATTATGACGATGCCATCGAGAAGATACAGAAAGAAAAGATTTTCATCTTACTTGCACTGACCGGCGTACAGACCATAGGTAAGCTGAAGCCTTTGTGGCAGAATGCCTGCTGTTACTTCCGCATCCTCGACCGTAACAGCTCGCGCAAGCTCGCCCGGGAACAGGGCTTCTCCGAGAAGAACCTCTACTACTACACACCCGGAGAAGACGAGCAAGTCCTGATGAAACAGCTTCATCCCGAAGCCATACTCCTCAAGGAAAGCGGGATATCCGGTGGATTCTGCGAGAAGGTGGAAGCTGCCCGGCAACTGGGTATACGCATCTTTGCCATCCGACGCCCCGAGACATCCGGCAAGTTTATCTGTGTAAACGGCGAGCATGGCCTGCGCCGCATAGTCGAGAAACATTTACCCGACTTCTTCCCCCTGCGCAGCGGACTGACCACCGGAACATGTGCCGCCGCTGCCGCCGTAGCCGCCACCTGGGATGTATTCAATATCTACTTCAAAAAGCGTCCTACGGAATTTCCGGTAGTTCTTCCCAACGGAGAAACCATACAGGTTCCCGTAGAGCCGCAGCACCATATTCCCCACTCCGACCTTCTGGAAAACGGTGACGGCATGTTCGAGACAAGCGCTACCGTCATCAAGGATGCCGGCGACGACCCGGACATCACCAACGGGATGAAAGTTGTGGCCAATATAGCCATACCTTTCCGCATAGACGACCCGCTGCCGGAAGACACTCCCCAGGACGACTACAACATCATCGTCTGCGGCGGCGAAGGCGTAGGTGTCATCACCATGCCCGGTCTGGGACTTGAGCTCGGTAGCTCTGCCATCAACGACACCCCACGCGAAATGATAAAGAAGAACGTCAAGCTATGGCTTGAACGCCTCCATATTGCCAAACAGCCCAATCCTATTCTCATTACCATCTCCATCCCCGGTGGAGAAGAAATAGCCAAACGCACCTTCAATCCCCGCCTCGGTATCGAAGGAGGCATTTCCATTATCGGGACCTCCGGCATCGTGAAGCCATTCTCCTCGGAAGCCTTCATCAATTCCATCCGGAAGTCCATGGAAGTGGCAAAGGCAACCCGGAACCCTCGTATCGTCATCAGCTCCGGCGCAAAGAGCGAACGTTTCATCAAGGCGTATTATCCCGACCTCCCCACCCAGGCTTTCGTGCATTACGGCAACTTTATCGGCGAAACCTTGAAAATAGCAGCCGAAGAGCAAGTACCGCACGTCACCCTCGGCGTGATGATGGGAAAGGCCGTGAAACTGGCCGAAGGCAATCTGGATACCCACAGCAAGAAAGTGACCATGAATAAGGAATTCATTCAAGACCTGGCACGCCAGACGGGATGCAGCGAAGAAACACTTGCCGCCATCGGACAGATGAACCTGGCGCGTGAACTCTGGGACATCATTCCCGAAGAGCTGCTGGAAAAGTTTGGCAAGGCACTGATTGAGCTCTGTCACCGGCACTGTGACCCCTTGCTGCCCAACAGCGAACTAACAGTATTACTCATAACCGAAAACGGAAAAATTTACTCATGAAGAAGAAGATAATCATTACCGTCTGTATGGCAATGACCGTACTGACCGGTCTGGCACAAAGCCCGCTGTCCTTTCATGCAAAAGCTGGAATCGGTACCTCCCATTTTCATGGAAAACACTCCAGTAGTGACACCCAAATAGCTTACAAAGCTGGTGTCGGTGCAGAATATGTCCTCAACAAGACCTGGGTGCTGCAATCCGCATTGGAATTCGTGTCCATCGGCGGTAAAGACGAGATAAGCCACATCGGCAAGGCCAAAATGCATGAACTGTATCTGCAAATCCCCCTCATGATAGCGGCCCGCCTCCATCTGGGCAAGGATTATCATGCCTCGCTGAGTGTCGGCCCTTATGCGGCCATAGGTGTGGCAGGCAAGACCTCCGGCGAAACCTACGAATATAGTAGCAGTATCCAGGGAGGATACCAGTTCAAGATAGACACTTTCGGCAGCATGGTAGACGGGAAAATGGGTAACAACCGTTTCGATGCAGGTATTGCCTTGGGACTTACTTTTGAATACAGAAGATTCATCATCGGTGCAGAGACACAAGTGGGACTGGTAAAAGTCAATGAGCAGATAAACCAGATGATAGGTCATTCGGAAGAAGGAGGATATTTTCCCAAGAACTTCGCCGCATTCTTCACGCTGGGGTACCGGTTCTGGTAAGGGAACATTTTGCCATACAGAGTTGTTTAGTATACAAACAGATACTCAACAATATAAACTGAATAATATGGCAAAAAGAATTCCTATCCTGCTGGCAGCAATGACAGCCCTCACCTTCGCCCCTCAAACAGCAGAGGCATGTACCGGTATCACCCTGACGGCCAAAGACAATGCGCACGTCGTAGCCCGCACCATCGAATGGGGAGGCAGTGAGCTGAACAGCCAGTACGTCATCGTACCGCGCGGTTATTCGCAACAATCACTGACACCCGGAGGCAGTCTGTCCGGCATGGAGTTCACCTCACGCTATGGCTACGTAGGCCTGGCAGTGGAGCAAAAGGAGTTCGTGGCCGAAGGTCTGAATGAAGCCGGGCTCTCCGCCGGGCTGTTCTACTTTCCCGGATATGGCAAATATGAGGAGTACGACCCCACACGAAAAGCGTCGAGCATAGCCGATTTACAATTGGTATCATGGCTGTTGGGAAGCTTTTCTACTGTGGACGAGGTAAAGGAGGCTATTGAAAATGTAACGGTCATAGCCATTGACCCACGCGCCTCCACCGTACATTGGCGGATTGCAGACAAGACCGGCCGCCAACTGGTATTGGAGTTCATCGACGGACAGCCCCGTTTCTATGAAAACAAACTGGGAGTATTGACAAACTCCCCCGGCTTTGACTGGCAGATGACCAACTTAAACAATTATGTGAACCTCTACCCGGGCAGTGCCGAAAGCAAATCGCTGGGCAATGTGACTATAGCCCCTTTCGGTTCGGGAAGCGGCTTTTTGGGAATTCCGGGAGATGTGACTCCCCCTTCCCGCTTTATCCGTGCCGCTTTCTACCAGACTTCTACACCACCACAGAATACCGCACAGGAAACCGTTCTCCAATGTTTTCAGATACTGAATAACTTTGATATACCCGTAGGCATCGAGTTTCCCCTCGGCCAGGTTCCTGCCAATATTCCAAGTGCCACCCAATGGACATCGGCCACAGATATGACAAACGGTATCATCTACTATCGCACCATGTACAACAGTACAATCAGAAGCATTGATTTGAGACAGATAGACTTCGGGCGCATCGAGTACCATGCAGCTCCCCTCGATAAAGTGAAGCGGCAACCGATAGCTCCCGTGAAAATTGAATAGGGACGCAGAAACTTCAAGATTGCCGCTGTTGCAGTTGTTCCGCCTCCTTCCTCTTCATCTCCGCCAGCACCCCGCAGGTCAATGGAATGGCGAGGAAGAAGGTCAGCATGTCCGACGCCGCCTGGCACATCTCCACCCCTTTCAGTCCTAAGAAATAAGGAAGAATGAAGATGAGGGGGATGAAGAACAGCCCTTGACGGGCAGAGGAAAGTATCGTAGCGCGTACGGGCTTGCGGATAGTCTGCAGCATCATGTTGCTGACCACAATCCATGCACCCAACGGATAGGTGATGAACTGCCAGCGCAATGCTGCCGCACCGGTAGCTACAACAGCAGGGTCTCCCTTGCGGAAGATGGAGACAATCTCCTCGGCATATCCCATACCTGCCACCGCACAAACCAGCAAAAAGAAAAAGCCTACCTTCACACAGAACCAGAATCCTTGGCGCACTCTGGCATACAGCCCGGCACCATAATTGAATCCGCATACCGGTTGGAAGCCTTGCCCGAAACCAATTAGGAAAGCATTGATAAACATAGAGATACGCGTCACAATGGACATCCCTGCAATAGCTGCGTCACCATATGCACCGGCCGCCACGTTCAGCAAAATGGTTGCCACGCTTGCCAGTCCCTGCCGGGTGAGTGACGGAGTTCCACCCCCAATAATTTCCTTGATGAAAGCCAGTGTAGGCGTAAAGTTTCTGTAACGTATACGTATATTTCCTCCTCTGCGCCCCATATATAGCAAAAGGATGAAACTACATATCTGGCTGACTACTGTGGCCAGTGCGGCACCGGATATGCCCATATCGCATACAAAAATCAGGATAGGGTCGAGCACCACGTTGATGACCGCCCCACTCACAATCCCCACCATGGCATACGCCGCATTACCTTGAAAACGTATTTGGTTATTCAGCACCAATGAGGCGGTCATAAAAGGAGTACCCAGCAGAATGATTCCCAAATAGCGCTCCGTATACGGAAGAATAGTAGGCGTCGACCCCAAAGCAAGGGAAAGCGGTGTAAGGAACAGCAATCCCAGCACAGCCAGAGCCGCTCCGATAAACAAGGCAAAAAAGAAGCCGGTGGATGCCATCTTCTCGGCACTCTCCGTTTCCTGCGCCCCCAACTTACGGGAGATGTAGTTCCCCGAACCATGACCGAAGAAGAATCCCACAGCCTGGATAATGGACATCACAGAAAACACGATACCTACGGCAGCCGTAGACTGGGTATTTATTTTACCCACAAAATAGGTATCTGCCATGTTGTAGAAGGACGTCACCAGCATGCTGATGATGGTCGGCACAGCCAATGACGTAATCAGCCGGGGGACCGGAGTCGTCGTTAAGTGGACATAATTATCCTTTGCAGAATGGTGCATCATAGGGAATGGAATGACAAGACTATTTGCAGCAATTTCTCAATGGAGTACACTGTTACCGGCTCCTTGCCCGGTCGATGGAATACGAAGCTGCCGTCTCCCTTCAAATCTCCGGTTTCGATATAAATCTCCGATTCAACATTCCGGTTTGCCAGAATCCCGTTTCTCTGGAGTGCCTTGCGCACCATGGCATACTTCTGCCCGTGGCCCGCCAAGCGTATCTGGGAGGTATATTCATTGGCTACCCTGAACAGTCCCGTTTCCAAATCAAAGGCAATACCCTTACGGGCAAAGAAATTGCTCAGGCTGCCGTTCAACGAAAGGTCCTCGGGAGTACCGATAGTTACGCCGTTCACCTTGTCCATCAGCCATATTTTGTCCGCTATCTGCAGGGCCAGTTCCAGGTCGTGAGTAGAAAGGAAAATCGTCTTGTCCGTTTGCCGGCTGAGCTGGTGAAGCAGTTGCATCATCTCTACTTTACTGGGAAAATCAAGGAAAGCTGTCGGTTCATCCAGATAGATGACGGGAGTTTCCTGGGCGAGCGCCTTGGCTATCATCACCTTCTGCCGTTCACCGTCACTCAGCGTATGCACCATGCGGTGTGCCAGATGGGGAATGCCTACCAGGGCGATGGATTTGTCCACCACAATCTTGTCCTCTTTCGAAAGGGTTCCCCAGAAACCGGTGTAGGGGCTACGCCCCAGACCTATCAGTTCTACGACGGACATATTGCGTATATCGCACTTCTCCGTCAGCACCACGCTGATGACGCGCGAAAGCTGCTTGTCGGTATAGTCCCCTATCTCTTTTCCTTCAATAAATATGTTTCCTCCAAGTTTCGGCTGGAAGGCGGACAGCGTACGGAGCAACGTGGACTTCCCCACTCCATTGGCTCCCAACAGGCAAGTCAGCTCACCACTGTTAATTCCGGCGCAAATGCCGTCTGCCACCACTTTCACATCCCCCTTACCGGGGTAACCGATGGAAAGATTCTCTATATGTATGGTTTCCTTATTCATTCAATTCTCCTTTCCGTTTTCTAAAAAGTACAGAAACCACTACCGGCGCACCTACCAGTGCCGTCACCGAGTTGACCGGCAAAGCTCCCTCAAAGCCGGGCATACGGGCTATCAGATTGCAGACCAATGCCAGGGAAGCGCCTACCAGCAATGTGGCAGGCATCAACACCCGATGGTCCGAAGAGTGGAAGATGGCACGGCACAGATGGGGAACCGCCAATCCGATAAACATAATCGGACCGCAATAGGCCGTTACAATAGCCACCAGCACGCCGGAGCATGAGATAACCAGCAGGCGTGCCCGCTTGATGTTCAGTCCCAGATTGCGTGCATAGCCATCGCCCAGCAGCAACAGATTCATCGTCTTTATCAGCAGGAAGGACAACGGAAGCAGCACAGCCATGATGCAGACAAACAGCACCATCTGGTCGCCCGAAACACGGGCAAAGCTACCCAATCCCCAAATGACATATGCACGTATATCTTCCTCCACACTGAAATATTTCAATACGCCGATGACGGCACTTGCCACATAGCCTATCATCACACCGATTATCAGCAGCGTCACGTTGCCCTTCACCTTCTGGGAGACATAGACAATGAGCGCCATCACAGCCAGCGCACCGATAATGGCGGCAACCGACAAGGCAACCTCGCCCATATACCCCAAACGGCTCAATGCCACACCGCCCATCGCCCCGGACAGCAATACCACACAAGCCACACCCAGGCTGGCACCTGAACTGATGCCCAATACCGAAGGCCCTGCCAGCGGATTGCGGAACACCGTCTGCATCTGCAGACCGCTGACTGACAGCCCTGCTCCCGCCACCAATGCCGTCAACGCTTGGGGCACGCGGGACTTCCAGATAATATTCTGCCAAATAACGGATTCATCCGTATTTCCCCACAATATGTTCCACACGGAGCGCAGAGGAATGTGAACCGACCCCAAAAGCAGGTTCAGCAGGAAAAAAAGAAAGATAGATGCCAGTGTCAGCAACATCAACGGAAGTACGGGTCTTTTTATCATTTCAGCAGTTCGTAGTAAGTCGGTTTATAGTCAGGCAACAAATCGGGATGGAAAGCATGTATCAAGTCTTCCAATACAATTTCGGGCTGCATGGGCATACTTTCGTAGAAGGGTTTCTCACGCATGTTGCAGTATACCACTCCCTTCTCACGAAACGCACGGAAATCGGCATAACGCGGGTCGAGGGACTTCAAGGCATCATACGTGAATGTCCCGTCATAGCTGTTGACAATGCGCCAATAGTCGGCACTCTCCGCCTGGCTATATACGGTTTCAAAATCCAGCGTGACACCTCCCGAACGGGGATCGTCTTTCAAGAAATAATCCGCACCGGCATCACGGAACAGTTCGGCAAGAAAGCTCTTTCCTCCCACTGCATACCAGTTGCCTCCCCGTATCTCGCCGCTGAATACCACCGGACGCTTCTTCACGTTGGCAGCCAGCTCCTTCAATTCGTTATAGCGCTTCTCTATCGCAGCAAACTTTTCATTCGCCTCCACTTCCCGGCCAATGAACATGCCGATGAATTTTATCCATTCGGCCTGCCCCAACGGGGTCATCTCCTTGTACCCCAAATGGGGAACCAGTGGAATACCGATTTCCCGCATGGCATCATATCCACCCCGCTTGAAAGGAGAGATAAAGATAACATCCGGATTCATGCTCATTATCACTTCATTATCAAAGTTCCCTTCGATACCAATCTTCACGGTCTCGCCGGACTTCAAACGGTCGTTCATCTCCTTGTTGAAGAGATGGCGCGTACTGGTGATGCCCACCACATAATTGCAGGCATCCAGACGGATGAAGTTGGAAAGTTGCAGGGATGTCATACACATGACGTGCTCTACCGGCGTTTCAATCACCGTATAGTCGCTCGGTATGCCGACAGGCTTTATGCCTTTCGGTACCAGCGCATAGTGGAAAGTGCTGCTGCTTTCTTTTTGAGGGTCGTGTATATCCACCAGACGGACATGGTGCGGAAGATATTTCACCGTATAGCCTTTGGCATAGCACGGTACAATGGTAGCTGCCGTGTCTGTCGTAACCGGAGAATAGCCCGTTTCGGAAGAAGATTCGGTAGTAGTCTGTCTTGATTTTAAGCCGCAAGAGGTTACGCATAAAATGCACAGCAGTGCAATGCCTATGGCAGATATCCGGGTCATGACTATTGGGGTTTATAGAATTCGGGCACAATATTCGTCATTTTTGGGGAGATACGCAAATGCTCTTCCTGCAAATTGACGGATATTGTGCCTAAATAATCTTTAAAAGCCCATCAAGTCATTCAGTGCTTCACTCATGCTGGGATGTGTAAAGACAAAATCACGGAGGAAGGTATATTCCTGCCCGGTCTTCATAGCCATTGCTACCAGGTTGATGACCTCGCTCGATTCCGGACCAAACAGCGTACATCCCACTATCTTGTCCGTATCGGCGTCCACCACCACCTTGAAGAGTCCGTTCGTATCGCCCAAAATCCTGGCACGCGGAATGGCGGCTACCGGCAGCTTGTTGACCTTTATATTCAATCCCTTCTTGCGTGCTTCCGCTTCGCTCAGCCCGATGCGTGAAAGCGGCGGGTCGATGAATACCGAATAACTCACCGGGTCACGGTCGGACACCTTGCGTTCTCCTGCCCCGAAAAGGTCTTCGCGCAGGATGCGGTAATCATCCAAAGAAATATAGGTGAACTGCAAACCGCCCTTTACATCACCGATAGCATGTATCTTGGGGTTGGTAGTCTGCAAATAGTCGTCCACCACAATGGCTCCGCGCTCATTCACCTCTACACCTGCCGCCGGCAGATTCAAGCCTGCCGTATTCGGACGCCGTCCGGTAGCCAGCAGGATGGCATCAGCCTGCAACTGATGTTCCTCTCCCGTGACCGCATCCCGGTAAATGACGTCAGAGTCTTTCACGGACTGCACGCGTGCATTCAGCCTGAAAACGATTCCTTTCTGTTCCAATACCTCCCGGACACTGTCCGCAATGTCCCGGTCCTCCCGGGATATCAGTTCGGAAGAGCCCTCGAGCACCGTGACTTGCGAACCGAATGAAGCATACATGGAAGCAAATTCCAGTCCGATGTATCCCCCACCTACAATGACGAGCTGTGCCGGCAGCTCAGTCAGTTCCATAATGGAGGTGCTGGTATATACCCGTGGGTTACCTTGTATCCCCTCTATCGGTGGAATGACGGTTTCGGCACCCGTATTGATGAATATCCGGGGAGCTTGCAATTGTAATGTCCCTTCCGCCATCCCAACTTCCACCACATCCGGACCTGCAAAGGAGCCGATACCCGTATAGACCGTTATATGAGGATTGTCGGCCAGATTGTGATAGTTCTTCTGACGCAGGAAAGAGACGACCTCTTCCTTCCTTGCAATGGACTGACGATAGTATGCCTTCTTGACCTCCCAAGAAGCGTCTTTGTCCGCATGCTTTGCCGCATGCACCAATGTTTTTGTGGGAATGCAACCGATATTGATACATGTCCCTCCGTACATCTTTTCCGAACGCTCCACTACGGCAACGTCCAGCTTCCGTTTTGCCAACTCGGCAGCCAATGTCTTTCCGCCTTTGCCGAATCCGATGATAATGACATCATACTGTTTCATACGTCTATTTCCTTAATTGGTTCAATACTCTTTTTGCACTGTCAGACAGTACGACAATGGCACCGGCAAGAATGGCCGTATCCTTGATGACCAAGCGCCCTGCCCCCGTCAGCAACGGAAAGCCGTGCTCCCCGCTTCCCAAGTCGGGCACCCACACCTCAGGGGTTGTCACCAGGAAAGAGAGGGTACCTATTGTCATGACAATGGCCAGTGCAGCTCCCGCCAGTCCGATTTTCGGAGAGAATATCCCCAGAAATGTCAGGATGCCGATGGCCATAATCAGAATGCCCAGACCGTGGGAGAAACCATACGTATTGTTCTCCACGTGCCACTGATGTTTCGCCTCATTGAACTCGCCCTCTTTCAGCTTATACTCCTTGTACTCCGGGGCACTCTTTGTATAAAAGAAGCTCATGAACGGGCTGTTCGCCACAAAAGGGACAATCCCTTCAGCCTCATAATTCCAGAATTTCAACCCACCAATCCATACGAAAATAACCAGGATGGCTACACGAATCAAATTAACACCCAACTTTTGAGTGGAAGCGGCCAGCGTCAACGCAGCCATAAACAAGTTTTGCAATTTCGTTTTCATCTTTGTTCTACTTTTTAAATGGTTTCAGTAATATGACTTGATTTTTGTTTTTGCAAAGTTCCTTGTTTTCCACCACGTACGAAATGGCAATTATTCCGCAACAGTTGGCAATTATTCCCGTTTCACTCTTTTCCGGTAGTCCGAGACACTCTCGCCGGTCATTTTCTTGAAAAAACGGCTGAACGCGGACAAGTCTTCGAAGCCCAGAATGGAGCTGATTTCCTTAGCGCTTTTGTGGGTATACAGCAGCAATCTCATGGCTTCTGCCTCAATGCGGTCATGAATCACCCGTAAAGGGGAAGGCAACCCGCAGGTCGAGAACAGATTGGAAAGTGTCTTGGGAGAACGGCAAAGAATATCGGCATAATCCTGCACCTGCTTCTTCTCCTTGAAATGCCGGTCCACTAATACGTAATACTGCCGGATGATGTCAAACGTCTTTTCCTTCTCCTGCCCCACCCCAAAACGCTGGCGCGCAATGCGTGTGCAGGTAATGATGAAACGTTTCAAGACAATCCGCAGCATCTCCTCCTGCAAGTTGTCATGGATGACCGATTCCTGCCGGAAAATGCGGACTATGTCATGCAAGTTGGAAGACTGCCCGGCAGAAAGTGCCAGTTTCATCACCTTGGAAGAGCCATAAAAAAGGAATCCATTGCAAGAGACCTCGTTGTCATGTCCATAGATGCAATAAAAATTGCTGTTGAATACAAACGTCAGGTATTCACCGTCCACCTCTTTTACCTCCAGGTGATGCAACGGGGTCAAGGTCACGATTTCATCCTTTTCCAGGCGCATGGGGATATGGTCTATTTCCAGAGTCAGCGTACCGCTCTGTACCCAAATGAATTTATACAGAGTCTTGTCACGTTGCAGCGACGCACGCTCATGGTAGCTGGAAGTCATGGCTATGTTGCCATTCAAGCGGGTGTTCAGTTGATAATCCATAAAAAACAGATTGTTTTAGTAAATAACAAAGATAGCGAATATCTTGTTTGCTACTGATTATTTCCCCACTTTTGTAGCCGTTTTGCTGTTCTTTAATTTTTAACCTTTAATGTCTTCATGCAAATGTTCCCCGTCATATTTGTATCTCTCGGTCCCGGCGAACCGGAACTGATTACCGTAAAAGGCTTGAAAGCCCTGCAGACAGCCGACTGTATATTCTGTCCCGAGACACTGGCCAAAGATGGAAACAGAGTTTCACGCGCAGCCGACATCCTATTGCAACTCGACATTCCGGAAAACACGGTGCACCGCTTTCCACTCCCCATGAGCAAACAGCGCGAAAAAGCCCTGAGCGCCTACGACGAGGTCTATATGGAGAGCTCCACCCTCCGGCAACAAGGAAAGAAGGTCTGTATCGTTGCCGAAGGAGATGCCGGATTCTACTCTTCCATACATTATGTATATGACAAACTGCAGGCAGACGGCATCCCCGTGAAGCACATCCCCGGTATCCCTGCCTTCATTGCCGCCGGCGCACTGGGCGGGCTCCATGTGGCCAGCCAGGAAGAGCGGCTGACGGTGATACCCGGCATTACTACGACAGAAGAGATAGAGAAACTGACAAGCGAAAACAGTGCGGTTGTCATCATGAAGCTGTCCAGATGCACCGATGAGATTCACCGCTGCATCTGCCTGCATCCCGAATACCGGTATCACTATTTTGAGAATGTAGGCACTCCGGAAGAGAAGTATATCAATGACAGCAAGCGGATAGCGACCATCCGCTTCCCCTATTTTTCCCTGCTTATCATTCGTACAGAGACCTTTTGAGCCCGATTTAATACAATTTCGCACGCCATAGGCATTATTTTAATGAAAATGGGTTACCTTTGCGCCGTTGAAATATAAAAAAGATAAGAACATGAAGAAAGTCGTTTTTTATATGATGCTGCTGGTTATGAGCATCGGTTATGCCTATGCACAAGGAAAGGCAGACATCAAATTCGAACAGACCACCCACAACTTCGGCACATTCTCCGAAAACAGTCCTGTGGTCAGCTACACCTTTAAGTTTACGAACGTAGGCGATGCTCCGCTTGTCATCCATCAGGCTGTAGCTTCCTGCGGATGTACCGTTCCCGAATATTCACAAGAACCGATAGCACCGGGAAAGACTGGAACAGTGAAAGTAACTTATAATGGAACCGGAAGATACCCCGGACACTTCAAGAAATCCATTACCCTGCGCACCAATGCCAAAACGGAAATCATGCGATTATTTATCGAAGGGGACATGACCGCTAAAGATGCCAAATAAGCATTTTACCATACAGAATTAAGGAGATTTTTTTAAATCTCCTTTTTTTTTGCTTTCTTTGCCTAAAATGCGAAGATAGGCTGCACCTCAGCAGAATAATAATGAGCTTGCTCATTTTATCCAGCATTCGGTTTGCACTATCTTTGAAGTCTATTAAAGAAAAACATAAAACTACAAAACCTATGAAACAAGAAGAAGAACCTATTACCGGACTACCGGAAAATGCGTTCCGTGAATTGAAACCGGGAGAAGTGTACAACCCTCTGATGAGCCCGGATAAGAAGTATTCAGAAGTAAATGCCTGGTCGGTGACATGGGGTATTCTGATGGCCATCCTCTTTTCGGCCGCAGCCGCCTATCTGGGGCTGAAGGTGGGACAAGTATTCGAAGCCGCCATCCCCATCGCCATCATTGCCGTCGGCGTATCGGGTGCCGCCAAACGCAAAAACGCATTGGGCGAAAACGTCATTATCCAGTCTATCGGTGCCAGCTCGGGCGTCATCGTGGCAGGTGCCATCTTCACCCTTCCGGCACTCTATATTCTCCAAGAGACCTATCCGAAAGAAATCACCGTCACCTTTGCACAAGTCTTTATCAGTTCCCTGCTGGGAGGTGTGCTGGGTATTCTCTTCCTTATCCCCTTCCGCAAATATTTCGTGAGCGACATGCACGGCAAGTATCCCTTCCCCGAGGCGACAGCCACCACACAAGTGCTCGTCTCCGGTGAAAAGGGCGGCAGCCAGGCAAAACCATTACTCATGGCTGGTATTATCGGAGGTCTATACGACTTCATCGTGGCAACCTTCGGCTGGTGGAACGAGAATTTCACTACCCGCGTATGCGGCTTCGGCGAAATGCTGGCCGAGAAAGCCAAGCTGGTATTCAAGGTTAATACGGGTGCTGCCGTGCTCGGTCTGGGTTATATTGTGGGACTGAAATACGCGTCCATCATCTGTGCCGGCTCACTGGCCGTATGGTGGATTATCATCCCCGGTATGTCCATGATTTGGGGAGATTCCGTACTGAACCAATGGAACCCCGAAATCACGGCAACCATAGGCGCTATGGCTCCGGAAGAAATCTTCAAATACTATGCCAAGAGCATCGGTATCGGTGGCATTGCCATGGCAGGTATCATCGGCATTATCAAGTCTTGGGGCATCATCAAGAGTGCCGTAGGACTGGCTGCCAAGGAAATGGGAGGTAAGTCCAACGTGGAAGCCAGTGTGAAACGCACACAGCGGGACATCTCTATGAAGATTATCGCCATCGGTTCCATCATCACGCTGCTGCTGGTTGTTCTCTTCTTCTACTTCGATGTGATGCAGGGCAACTTGACACATACCATTGTAGCTATCCTGCTTGTTGCAGGTATCGCTTTCCTGTTCACCACCGTGGCAGCCAATGCCATTGCGATTGTGGGCACAAACCCCGTATCCGGAATGACGCTGATGACATTAATCCTGGCATCCGTAGTCATGGTAGCCGTAGGGCTGAAAGGTCCCGAAGGGATGGTTGCGGCACTGGTGATGGGCGGTGTTGTATGTACGGCACTGTCCATGGCGGGAGGCTTCATCACAGACTTGAAAATCGGTTACTGGCTGGGTAGCACGCCTGCCAAGCAGGAGACCTGGAAGTTCCTCGGAACCATCGTTTCTGCCGCTACCGTAGGTGGTGTAATGATTATCCTAAACAAGACATACGGTTTCACCAGCGGACAGCTGGCCGCTCCGCAAGCCAATGCCATGGCGGCCGTTATCGAACCGTTGATGAACGGTGTGGGTGCGCCCTGGCTGCTCTACGGCATCGGTGCAGTGCTGGCCGTCATCCTCAACTTCTGCAAGATTCCCGCACTGGCATTTGCATTGGGTATGTTCATCCCATTGGAACTGAATGTCCCGTTGGTAGTGGGCGGTGCCATCAACTGGTACGTGACCAGCCGCAGCAAGGATGCCGCTCTCAATGCCGAACGCGGGGAGAAAGGTACCCTGCTTGCCTCCGGTTTCATTGCCGGCGGTGCATTGATGGGCGTGGCAAGTGCTGCCATGCGTTTCGGAGGAATCAACCTCGTAAACGATGCATGGTTACAGAACACCTGGTCCGAAGTGCTGGCGCTGGGTGCTTATGCCATTCTGATATTCTACCTCATCAAAGCTTCCATGAAAACCAAATAACTTTTAAATACCAAGAACATGAAAAAGATTCTACTTTTATCTTTTCTATTTGCAGCGACCATGTTATCTGCACAAAAGCCCGTTGAGCTGCCCCTATGGCCCAACGGTGCCCCCAATAACAACGAACTGACCAATTCCGGACAGAACCATAACAACGAATGGGTGTCCGATGTCACCACCCCTACCCTTACGGTGTACCCTGCCTCCCACCCCAACGGCATGGCCATCATCATGTGTCCGGGAGGCGGCTACGGGGGGCTGGCCATGAAGCACGAGGGACACGACATGGCTCCCTGGTTCAACACACAAGGCATCACCTATGCAGTACTGAAATACCGTATGCCCAACGGGCACCATGAAGTGCCCCTTTCCGATGCCGAACAAGCCATCCGCATGGTACGCGAACATGCCGCCGAATGGGGTGTCAATCCTCAGCGTGTAGGCATCATGGGCGCTTCTGCCGGCGGCCATCTGGCAGCTTCGCTTGCCACACTATACAGCAGTGACAAGACCCGTCCCGACTTCCAGATCTTGTTCTATCCGGTGATTTCCATGCAGAAAGGCGTTACCCATGGAGGTTCCCGTAAGAACCTTATCGGAGAAAATCCATCTCAGGAGCTGGAACAAAAATACTCCCTCGAAAGACAAGTATCCCCACGCACTCCGCAGGCTTTTATCATGCTTTCTTCGGACGACGACGCAGTGCCACCCATCAACGGCATTGGCTATTTCCTCGCCTTGCGTGACCACAAAGTGCCTGCCAGCCTGCATGCCTACCCTACCGGCGGACATGGCTGGGGATTCCGGGACAACTTCACCTACAAGCGTCAATGGACGGAAGAACTGGAGAAGTGGTTGCGTGAAGGGCTCGTATTCCCGGTCTCTGAACCTACCACAAAGAAATAAAAGCAATTATGAATAAAAAGTATTTTTTACTCACTTGCCTCGCAGCGTTTCCCTTTGCCCTGACTGCTCAGGAGAACAATCGCTACGAAGAGATTACCAACCCCAAGCTGACAAGCATCAACCGGGAGCCTGCCCGCAGCACGTTCACCTCCTACGTCACGGAGGCTGATGCCGTCATCAATGACCGCAAGAACGGAACATTCCGCTTGTCCCTTAACGGGAAATGGAAATTCCATTACGTGGAAACCTTCGCCGACCGCCCCACGGACTTCATGATGGACCGTGTGGACGCCAGCCGCTGGCCGGACATCAATGTACCCGGAAACTGGGAGTTGCAGGGATTCGGTACGCCCATCTATGTGAACCAGCCTTATGAATTCTGTTCTTCGGGCTATCCTCCTTATTGGGACAAGCCCAATCCTCCATACGTTCCCCAAGAATGGAATCCCACCGGCACCTACCGCCGCGAGTTCACTCTTCCGGGAGACTGGGACGATAAGGAAATTTTCCTGAGTGCCGACGGCGTACGCGGGGCAGCCTTCTACTACCTCAACGGCAAGTTTGTAGGCATGAGTAAAGATGCAAAGACTCCGGCGCGTTTCAACGTCAGCGCCATTGCCAAGAAAGGGAAGAATGTCATTGCCATTCAGATACACCGCTTTTCCGATGCCAACTATCTGGAATGCCAGGACTTCTGGCGCATCAGTGGTATCGAACGGGACATTTACTTATATGCCCAGCCTCAAATCCATCTCACGGACTTCAAGGTGGAGTCTCCTTTGGATGAGAACTACCGGAATGGTATCCTCAAGGTAAAGGTGCAGTTTACCAATGAAAGCGGACAAAATTCCCCATTTGTCGTTGGTTACCGCCTGCTGGACAAGAACGACCAGCAGATAGCCCAGTCCTCTACTCAGGTCAGCGGTGACCAAACGGAAGTGGAATTCACCAAGAAGACCATCCAGGAACCCCTGCAATGGACAGCCGAAACGCCCAACCTCTATACCCTCGTCATCAGCCTAAAGCGCCCGAATGGAGATGTGATTGAAGCGACAAGCTGCAAAGTAGGATTCCGCACAGTGGAAATCAAGGACAAACAACTGTTGGTAAACGGACAACCTATCCTCGTGAAAGGCGTGAACTATCACGAACACAACGAGAATACCGGTCACTATGTCTCCGAAGAACTGATGAAGAAAGACTTCGAGCTTTGGAAGAGATACAATGTCAATACCGTACGCACTTGCCATTATCCCCAGCAGGAACGTTTCTACGAACTCTGTGACGAATATGGTATCTACGTCATCGACGAAGCCAATATCGAAAGCCACGGCATGGGTTACGACCTGCGTGTAGGCGGCACGCTGGGAAACAATCCGCTCTTCATGAATGCCCACCTCGACCGTACCATGAATATGTACGAACGGGACAAGAACCATCCGTCAGTCATCATCTGGTCGCTGGGCAACGAAGCCGGAAACGGATTGAATTTCTACGTTACCTACAACACCTTGAAGACGCTCGACAGTCGTCCCATCCAGTATGAACGCGCACTGTTGGAATGGAATACGGACATCTACTGCCCGATGTACGCTTCCCCTTCCTATCTGGAAAAGTATGCTCGGAACAAGGAGATGACGCGTCCCCTCATTCTTTGCGAGTATGCCCATGCCATGGGCAACAGCCTCGGCAACTTCCAGGAGTATTGGGACATCATCGAAAAATATCCCATCCTCCAGGGTGGCTGTGTCTGGGATTGGGTAGACCAGGGCTTTGCCGCCAAGACAGACGACGGGCGCAAATACTGGGCCTATGGCGGCGACTATGGCGAGAACGGTACCCCCTCCGATGGCAATTTCTGCATCAACGGCGTGGTATATCCCGACCGCAGTGTCAAGCCGCAGACGGAAGAGATGGGGAAGGTCTACCAGAACATCAAGTTCCTCGACTTCGACAAGCAGACTTCTACCGTGAAAATCCGCAATGATTTCTCCTTCACCAATCTCGACAAGTACGACTTCTACTACATCATACGCGACCACGGAAAGGAAGTCTACCGTGGCAAGATTGAAAATATCCATGCCGCACCGGGCAAGACGGTAACCACCGGCTTTCTGAACGGCATCCCCAAAGAGAAACAGACAACGGGAGATGTACGCATCGAGTTCTATGCAGCCATCAAGACGGCAGAACCTTTCCTCCCGGCCGGCACGGTCATTGCACGCGAACAGACCTACGTCCATACTTTCTACAAGAAAGAGGCTACGGCACAGCAGCCCGCCACTTCTAAGGAAGAGGGAAATTTGGTGGCGTTCTCCGGTCCCGACTTCAAAGCCACCTTCGACAAGCAAAGCGGCCTGCTCACCTCCTATTTGTACAAGAAACACGAGTACATACTGAACGGTCAGGGTCCCCGGCCATTCTTCTGGCGTGCACCGACGGACAATGATTATGGAGCCAACCTCCCCGTCCGCCTCAAAGCCTGGAAAGAGGCAAGCTACCAGGAACCAAAAGCCGAAAGTTTCCAAGTGACTCCGGGCAGCAATGCCACGACAGTAAAGGTGACCTACCGTTTTCCGCAGACAGACGCCCGTTGGGACATCACCTATAAGATATATGCCAGCGGAGTCATCAAGGTAGACAACCGGTTCATGGCCGAAGGAGACCAAGCTCCGATGATACCGCGTGTAGGCCTGCGGATGCAGTTGCCGGAAAGCTTTACAGACTTGACCTACTACGGTCGCGGTCCGAAAGAGAATTACCGAGACCGCCGTACCTCCCAGTTCATCGGAGAGTATGCCATCCCGGTCAAGAACATGTACGAGCCGTATGTCCGCCCACAAGAGAACAACCATCGCACAGATATCTATTGGTGTGCCTTTACCGATAAGACGCAACGGGGCCTGCTGCTCATCGCCGACCGCACCTTTGAGCTGAACGCCTCCAACTATCCCCTGGAAAGTATGGACAGCGGCGATACGATTGACAACGGCGCTCCGCGTACCGAAAAGACCCATCACCGCCATCTCACCGACCCTCTGCCGGAAAAGATGGTCGATTTATTCATTGATTACCGCATGATGGGTGTCGGTGGAGACGACAGTTGGGGTGCAACAGCCCATGAACCCTATCTGATTCGTCCGGGCAAGGAGAATGCCATCGAATACGGTTTTACCCTTGTTCCGTTCGATAAAAAGGAGGATTATAAATATTTAATCCGGCAATATTGAATTTAATCCCTCCGGATTAAGCTTTTATAAAAAGGATGTAGTAAATTTGCTGCATCCTTTTTACGTTCAAGAACAATAATAATCAAAAGAGAGAAAAATGAAAACAATGACTAAATTTATGTTCAGCGCCCTCTGCGCCGCAGCCATGGTAACTTCCGTTTCTGCCCAGGGAGGGAAAGATATGTTGAGCAATGGAATAAAGTATCTGGATGTGCCATACGTAGCCCATACGCTGGAAGCAGATGGTCCCGAAGAACTCGTCATCAACTGCGATGAGGTAGACTGCACCACGCTGGTGGAATATGTGCTGGCAGAGACACTCACCCCCAAATTGGCCGACGGAGACATCTCGGAAAGCGCTTTCGCCGATAACCTGCAAAAAATCCGTTACCGTGACGGTAAAATCGACGGGTACACTTCCCGCCTGCATTATATTGCCGACTGGATAAACAATGGCGTACGCAACGGCTTCCTTCAGGATGTAACGGGCGCCATGAGTCCCGACACCGAACGGTTGTCCATCTCCTACATGTCTTCCCACCCCCAACTCTACAAGCAGCTGGCAAATTCTCCGGAGAACGTAGCCAAAATGAAAAAGATTGAACAATCCTTGTCCGGCAAGGAAATTCACTATCTTCCCAAAGCCAAACTTCCCGCCGATGGTCTCCCGTGGATTAAAGACGGCGATATCATAGCCATCACCACCAACACTCCGGGGCTGGATGTAGCCCACATGGGAATCGCTTTCTATGCGGATAGCAAACTCCTGCTGGTACACGCTTCCTCTACCGACAAGAAAGTGGTCGTCTCCAAAGTCCCCTTATCCCAAATGCTGAAAGACAATAATAAGTGGACGGGAATACGGGTGCTGAGGATGAAGAAATAAAATGAAATACTATAATATGGAAAAGGCGATGAAGATTTGATTCTCCATCGCCTTTTCCGTATATAGGATTGTTCGTTCCTATTCCTCCACGACAATATATTCATCAATATTCCGTGTTTCTTTACTGAAGTTCACACCTACTTTCACTAATTTCCTGCCATCCAAGGTATAAGGAATCAGATAACCTTTCTCATCTATTTGCTTCAGAGCTGCGTCGGCTGTACCGTCCAGTTTGAACTCAAAAACATAAATAGCGGTAGGGGTATGAACTACTGCGTCCGCACGGCCACGGCTGCTGCGAACCTCGGACCGGATGAACTGTCCCAGCAAAGTAAACACTACATGAAAAATAACCTGATAATGACGTTCCGTATCATCACTCAACTCGTACGGAATACCGGAGAAGAATATCTTAAGACGCTCCATAAACGCCTCCACATCCCCACTCTTCAATTCACGCATGAATTTAGCGATGTGGAAACCAGTCTCATCATTGGATACATTGGTATAATAGGGTACCAAAAAATTCAGAAAGCCGTAACGAACCTCATCATTTGGAAAGCCTAAAGTGTATAGCTTCACATCATCATCATACCCTTTTATGGTCAAATAACCACTTTGATAAATCATCGGAAGAGGATTATTTGTTTCCGCACGATATTCAGAGAAAGCGGAAGCCAGCACTTCCACTCCATCTATCAATAGACGTATATCGTAATCACTCTGCTTCAGCAAGTCAACCAAGTAAGTAGGTGTGCCGGTCTGAAACCAATAGTACCCCATCTCTTCTGCATCAAAAGCATTCAATACACTGAACGGATTGAACATTCCTACACCTTCCGGATGAAAATGGTAACCATCATATTGACGTTCCATCAAATCAATCACTTCTTGTAAAGATATCCCTCTTCGTTTAGCCAGTCTCTCAAGTTCCGGCAGAAAGGTTTTCACCAACTCCTCTTTGGTAATACCACACAAAGCAGCGTAAGGAGACTTCATGCTGATATCATTCAGCTGGTTCAAGTCACTGAACACACTTACTTGCGCAAACTTGGTCACTCCGGTCAGGAAAA